>Ga0228699_1000201_pt1 | contig 52562 bp, 45 predicted proteins | sample McNCre217_Aug_MG_FD_178016 | JGI IMG/M metagenome (GOLD analysis project Ga0228699, IMG submission 178016) | Freshwater microbial communities from McNutts Creek, Athens, Georgia, United States - 2-17_Aug_MG | ecosystem: Environmental > Aquatic > Freshwater > Creek | place: USA: Georgia... | reverse complement strand
CAATCTCATCAAACGGGTTCATGCTCATCTTGACGTTCGCAATGTCAACGCCCGAGTTGTCCGACTTCACGCGGACCTTGACGTTGTAGTCCACCACGCGTTTGACAGCGACCAAAACTTTCATGGCGATTCCTTAATTGCTAAACGCTGCAATGCCAGTGATGGCACGACCCAAAATCAAAGCATGCACATCGTGTGTGCCTTCGTAGGTGTTGACCACTTCGAGGTTCACCAAGTGACGAGCGACACCAAACTCGTCGCTGATGCCGTTGCCACCCATCATGTCGCGTGCCATACGTGCGATATCTAACGACTTGCCGCAGCTGTTGCGCTTCAAGATCGATGTAATCTCCACCGCTGCAATTCCCTCGTCTTTCATGCGCCCCAAACGCAAGCAGGACTGCAAGCCCAATGAAATCTCAGTCAGCATGTCGGCCAATTTCTTTTGAATCAGCTGATTGGCGGCCAATGGGCGACCAAACTGCTGACGGTCCAACACGTATTGGCGTGCGCGGTGGAAGCAGTCCTCAGCAGCACCCAAAGCGCCCCAAGCAATGCCGTAACGCGCGCTGTTCAAGCAGGTGAACGGGCCTTTGAGGCCGCGCACATCTGGGAACGCGTTTTCTTCTGGCACGAATACCTCGTCCATCACGATTTCACCCGTGATAGAAGCTCGCAGGCCCACTTTGCCGTGCACCGCAGGCGCGCTCAAGCCCTTCCAGCCTTTTTCCAAAATGAAGCCACGAATCGCGCCTGCATCGTCTTTGGCCCACACCACAAACACATCGGCAATCGGGCTGTTGGTGATCCACATCTTGGCGCCTGACAACGAATAGCCGCCCGCCACTTTTTTGGCACGCGTGATCATGCTGCCGGGGTCTGAGCCGTGATTAGGTTCGGTCAAACCAAAGCAACCAATCCATTCGCCGGTGGCGAGCTTGGGCAAGTACTTTTGTTTTTGAGCTTCAGAGCCAAACTCGTTGATGGGCACCATCACCAAGGACGATTGCACGCTCATCATGGAGCGGTAGCCTGAATCCACGCGCTCAACTTCGCGGGCCACCAAGCCGTAACAGACATAGTTCAAACCCGCGCCACCGTAGGCTTCAGGAATGGTGGGACCCAACAAACCCAGCTCACCCATCTCGCGAAAGATGGAGGCATCGGTTTTTTCATGGCGGAAGGCTTCCAACACACGTGGAGCCAAACGCTCTTGGCAATAAGCAGCCGCTGCATCTTTGACTTGACGCTCGTCGTCGGTCAATTGCAGGTCGAGCATGAAAGGGTCGTCCCAGTGAAATTTGGTCGATGAAGTGGACATGAAGGCTCCTAGAAATTGAAAAAATTGGGATGACTGAATGAGATAAGTTAACGCAGCGGCTTAACCAGCTTGACGCAACAATTCGCGACCAATAATAAGTTGTTGAATTTGGGTTGTGCCTTCGTACAAACGCAGCAAACGCACATCACGGTAGAAACGCTCGACGGGGTACTCGTTGATATAGCCTGCACCGCCATGCACTTGCACACCACGGTCGGCCACGCGCCCCACCATTTCGGTGCAGAACAACTTGGCACACGACACGCGCATGGACACATCAGGGTCAGACACATGAGCAGCTTTGCCATCAAAGCGTTCTGCCACGTCTTGCACCAGCGACCAACCCGCCAGCAACTCGGCTTGGCTATCGGCCAACATGGCTTGAATCAACTGGAACTCGCCAATCGCTTTGCCAAACTGCTTGCGGTCACGCGCATACGCGGTAGCTTCTTCGATGATGCGATGCGCCATGCCGCATGACACAGCTGAGATGTGCAAACGGCCACGGTCCAACACCTTCATAGCCGTTTTGAAACCTTGACCAGGCACACCACCAATGATGTTGGCGGCTGGCACGCGCACGTTTTCCAAAATCACATCACAGGTTTTGGTGCCGCGTTGGCCCATTTTTTTATCTGTCTTACCCAACTTGATGCCTGGCAAATTGGATGGCACGATGAACGATGACACACCGCCTGCACCCGGTCCGCCCGTGCGCGCCATCAGCGTAAATGCACCGGCACGGGGTGCATTGGTGATGAAACGCTTGGTGCCGTTGAGCACATAGTGGTCACCATCCAAATCCGCACGAGTTTTGAGTGATGCCGCATCCGAACCCGCATCGGGCTCGGTCAGCGCAAACGACATGATGAGCTCACCGCTGGCCACCTTGGGCAGAACAGTGGCTTTTTGCTCAGGTGTGCCATCCATCAAGATACCTTGCGAGCCAATACCTACGTTGGTGCCAAAGACCGAACGAAACGCCAATGAGGTGCGGCCAATTTCATAAGCCACCTGCACCTCTTGGCTCATGGACAAACCAATGCCACCAAACTCCTCTGGAATGGACAGACCAAACAAGCCCATCGCTTTCATGTCTTCCACAATGTCCGCGGGCACCTCGTCATGCTCTTCCAAGTAGTTTTCTGCAGGCACCAAACGCTCTTGGATGAAGCGTTGCAGCGTGGGCAGCAAGATGTCAAAAGATTCTTTGTCGAGAGCCATGAAGATTTTCCTAAAGGGGTAAAAGGTTCAGCTGTGCTGGAATGTGGGTTTGCGTTTTTCTAAAAAGGCATGCATGCCTTCGTGTGCATCTGCACTGGCAAAGCGTGCATACAGCGCATGGCGTTCAAACTTGACACCTTCGGTGAGCGAGCTTTCCCAAGCGCGGTTGACCGACTCTTTGATGGCAATGAGTGCAGGCAATGAAAAACTCGCAATGGTTTGAGCCAGCTTCAAGGTTTCGTCCATCAATGCCTCACTGGGCACCACACGTGACACCAAGCCATAACGGTCTGCCTCTTCAGCGCTGAGCATGCGGGCAGACAAACACATGTCCATCGCTTTGGCTTTGCCAATCGCGCGTGGCAAGCGTTGCGTGCCACCAGCACCCGGCAACATGGCCAGCTTGACTTCAGGCAATGCAAACTTGGCCGACTCCGCTGCCACGATGAGGTCGCATGCCAATGCCAACTCACAGCCCCCGCCCATGGCAAAGCCGGCCACGGCTGCAATCACAGGCTTGCGAATTTGGCGAATGGTCTCCCAGTTGCGAGTGATGAAGGCAGAGCTGAACACATCCATGTAGCCCCAATCGGCCATGGCCGCAATGTCTGCGCCCGCCGCAAATGCCTTGTCGCCACCCCGAATGACGATGGCGCCAATGCCGTCGTCTGCATCCAGCGCAAGCAAAGCTTCGCCTAAAGCATCCATCAGGGCGTCATTCAAGGCATTGAGTTGCTCAGGTCGGTTCAGTGTGAGCACGCCCACACGACCTTGACGTTCTGACAGCACAGTGGGTTGAGACATGGCCATGTTTCCTTTGCTCAGTGTTTCTCGTCGCGCAATATTTCACGCAACTTGAATTTCTGAATTTTTCCGGAGGGCGTTGAAGGCATGGCCTCGCGAATCTCCAGTTTTTCTGGGATGTACTGCAATGCAATTTTTTGTGCCTTGAGATACTCAACCAAAGTGGGCAAATCCAAACTTTGGCCCGGCTTCAACACCACCACCGCACAAGCACGCTCCCCCAAACGCTCGTCGGGGTACGCCACGATGGCGGCCATCGCAATGGCAGGATGGCGATAAAGCAACGATTCAATTTCCACCACAGGAATGTTTTCGCCGCCACGAATGATGACGTCTTTGCTGCGGCCCGTGATGCGCACATAGCCTTGTGCATCCAAGCGGGCCAAGTCGCCCGTGTCAAACCAACCTTCAGCATCAGTCCCGTTGAGGTGCGCACGCTTCAAGTACCCGCCAAAGTTGGAGCAGGAACGCACATACAACTTACCCGCCTCGCCTGCGGGCAAAGACACGCCATCGTCATTGACCACTTTCAACTCCACACCAGGCAGCGGTAAACCGTCGGTGGTGAAGGCGCGCTCATCGGGGTCGTTGAGTTCAATCAACGTCACGGCACCGTTTTCAGTCATGCCCCAGGCCGACACAATTTTGGTACCCAACACACTGCGTGCTTGTTCCACCAAAGGCCCTGGAATAGGAGCACCTGCACACAAGAAGGTGCGCAAAGTGGGCACCTTCTTGCCGGACTCTTCCACGTTTTTGGCCAAGTCAGTCAAGAACGGGGTCGAGGCCATGGTGAAGGTGGCGCTTTCGTTGCGAATCAAATCAATCGCGCGCAAAGGCTCCCACACATCCAGCAACACGGCGCTGGACTTGAGCATGATGGGCATCATCAAGCCATACATAAAACCGGTTTGATGCGCCATGGGCGAGGCCATCAACACCACATCGTTGGCATCCAAGTGCAAACGTGCAGCATAAGGAATGATGTTGGCCATCACCGTGTTGGCGGTGTGCATCACACCCTTGGGTTCACCGGTGGTGCCTGAGGTGTAAATGAGTTGCGTCACATCGTCTGGACCGGGGCGGTGCTGGGTCAACACGGTTTTCGCGTTGCTTTCTTTTTCCCACTCGGGGCCACTGAGCAAAGCCTCAAAGCTGTTCGCGCCCGTGCCATTGACCACCACCACATGTTTCAAATCGGGCAGGGTTGGCTTCAAGCCGCTCACCATCTGCTCGTAATCAAAACCACGGAAGGTTTGCGGAATGATGAGCACCTTGGCTTCACCGTGCTTGAGCATGAACGACAACTCGCGCTCACGGAAGATGTGCATGAGCGGGTTCATCACCGCACCAATGCGTGAGCAAGCCAAGTAGGTGATGGTGAATTGCCACCAATTGGGCAACTGGCAAGCCACGATGTCGTTTTTCCCCACCCCGAGCTTGGTCAAACCCACCGCCACACGGTCAGCCATGTTGGACAACTCGCGATAGGTAAAGCGTGTCACTGCACCGCTTTCAGCTTGCACGGCTGTCAGTGCCGTTTTATCGGGACAGGTTGCAACGCAGGCATCGAGGTCATCGTTGATGGTGCGGTCATGCCAAAAACCTTTAGCAATGCTGTGTGCGCGACGTGGGGGGATTAAGACTGCATCAAATTCCATGGTTGTCTCCTGTGTGGATCTATGTTTTTTATTTTTTAAAATTGCGATTTAGGCCGGAACAAACTTGCGCCCTGCCCGTGTGCGCGCAATGATGGTCTTCATGATTTGCGCCGTACCGTCGCCAATCTGGAAGCCCAACACATCACGCAAGCGTTGCTCCATCAAACCTCGGTCGTAACCGCCGTGGCCGTAGCACAGCAAACATTGGTGAATCACATCGTAGGCCAGCTTGGGGCCCCACCACTTGGCCATCCCCGCTTCTGCGGTATGAGGTAAACCCTTGTCTTTGAGCCACAACCCTTGCAAGCACAACAGACGAGCGCCCTCCACTTCGGTGTCGAATTGCGCGAGCGGATGGGTCACACCTTGGAACGCCGACAGCGGTTGACCAAAGGCTTGACGCTGGGTGATGTATTCCCATGTTTCTTCCAACGCCACACGGGCCACCGACAAACATTGCAAGCCAATGAGTGAACGTGAGAAATCAAAGCCATGCATGACTTGCACAAAGCCTTTGTTCTCATCACCCAAGCGGTGACTCACTGGCACACGCACGTTTTCAAAGAAGATGGAACCGCGGCCAATCGCACGTTGGCCATGGCAGTCAAAGCGGTTGGTGGTCAAGCCCGGTGTGTCCATGGGCACCAGCAAGGCCGTCACACCATGTGCACCATCTTCGGGTTTGCCTGTGCGACCAAACACCACGGTGATGTCGGCTTGGTCCGCTGCAGAAATAGATGTTTTTTCACCGTTGATGACATAAAAATCGCCGTCGCGTTCAATGCGCAAACGCAAATTGGCCGCATCAGAACCACCGCGCGGCTCGGTCAAGGCAATGGCACAAATGGCTTCACCTTGGGTGAGCTTTTTCAACCAAGGCCCCACCACGTCTGGGTTGCCGTACTTAGACAAAATTTGACCATTCAAGGACGCCAACAAGTTCAAATAAGAAAAGCTCAAATCGGCGCGCGCAATTTCTTCGTGAATCACACCCGCAGCCAAGCACCCCATACCCAAACCGCCAAACTCTTCTGGCAGTTCAGGGCAAATGAATCCAAGCCCCCCCATCTCGCGCAACAACGCACGGTCAAAGACACGGGTTTTATCGCGCTCTAAAAAACCCGGCTTCACACGTTCGTCGGCAAAGCGACGCACGGTTTCAGCCAAGGCTTGCAGGTCTTCATCAATGTAGGGATTGGGATTCATCACAGGGCTCCTGGGTCTGGCGACTTACTTGGCGTATTTACGGAACTCGGGCTTGCGCTTTTCTTTGAGCGCATTCACGCCTTCGCGCGACTCGTCGGTGTCGTAATACAACTTGAGGGCATACATACCCAAGCCTGCAATGCCGGACTGGTGTGCGGTGTCGGCGTTGAAGCTGCGCTTAGCAATGGCCAAAGCCGTGGGGCTGCGTTCGCAAATTTCTTCGCCCCACTTTTGCACTTCGGCATCCAGTTGGTCATGTGGCACACACACGTTGGCCAAGCCCATGGCCACCGCCTCAGCACCGGTGTAGCGGCGGTTGAGGTACCAAATTTCGCGGGCTTTTTTCTCACCCACCACACGCGCCAAAAAGGCGGTGCCGTAACCGGGATCGACCGAACCCATCTTGGGGCCGACTTGGCCAAATACTGCTTTGTCAGAACAAATGGTCAAGTCACAAATCGTGCACAACACGTTGCCACCACCGATGGCAAAACCTTGCACACGGGCAATCACAGGCTTGGGCACATCGCGAATCGCGGTGTGTAACTCTTCCATGGGCAAGCCAATGGTGCCGCGGCCGTCGTAGTTGCCATCGTGCGCTGATTGGTCACCACCGGTACAAAACGCACGGTCACCTGCACCAGCCAACACAATCGCGCCCACGCTGCGGTCATAGCCAGCTTTGTTCAAGGCTTTGATGATTTCATCGCAAGTGGTGCCACGAAAGGCATTCATCTTGTCAGGACGATTGATCGTGATCCAGGCCACGCCGTTGCGGTTTTCGTAAAGGATGTCTTCGAATTGCATGTGTGTCTCCAAATAGGTAGGAATGCGAACAATTAACCGTGCATGGTCAAACCACCAGACACGCTGATGACTTGACCGGTGATGAAGGAAGCGTCGTCGCTGCCAAAGAAAGCAATCGCGCTGGCCAAGTCGTCGGGTTGACCCAAACGGCCTAAGGGAATGGCACTGCGGAACGCTTCAATCAATTTCGCAGGATCACGTGCACCTTCGGCCACACCGGCCAACAAAGCGGTATCTGTTGGGCCAGGGCACACCACGTTGACCGTGATGTTGTGGCGCGCATGTTCGCGTGCCAACGTTTTAGACAAGGCCACCAAACCACCTTTGCAAGCGGAGTACACCGCCTCGCCAGATGAGCCACCACGTGCCGCGTCAGAAGCGATATTCACAATGCGACCGGCGTTGCGCTCGACCATGCCAGGCAACACGGCATGCAACATGTGCAGAGCGCCGGTCAAGTTGATGGCAATCAGCTTGCTCCACTCATCAGGCACTGTTTTCACGAAAGGCTTGAACACATCCCAACCCGCGTTGTTGACCAACACATCGATAGGCCCGAGTTGCGCAATGGTTGCAGCCACCGCGGCATCCACCGCCGCACGGTCGGTGATGTCGCACTTGAAGGCCGCCGCCGTGCCGCCTGAGGCCTTGATGCCGTCGGCGACTTTTTGAGCGGCTTCCAAGTTCATATCGAACACTGCGACCTTGGCGCCTTCGGCGGCGAATCGACGGCAAGTGGCGCCACCAATGCCACCGGCACCTCCGGTGACGATGACGGTTTTGTCTTTCAATTTGTGCATGCTGTGCTCCATGTTGGCAAGGTTGTTATGCTTTGCATCAACATCATGCAGTTTCAAATACCGCATTTATGTCAATGTGTTTACGTATATTACGTGAATCACAAGCGTCTTCGCAAGTATTTTTTCAAGCAAAACACCATGGTTTACCCTAAAGAAAACAGCGACTCTGCACGATTGGAATTGGCCAATAGGTTGTTCTTTCGCCTGTATCAATGCGCCAATATGTTGCACAAAACAGGCACCCGTGCGGTAGAGAAGGAAGGTCTGACCACCCAACAATGGGCGGTGCTGGGCGCCCTCTCTCGCACCGACGCAGAAGGCGGCATGAGCGTGGGCGACTTGGCGCGTTACTTGAAGGTCAGCCGTCAGAACTTGTCAGGACAAATTGGACGGATGGAGCGCGATGGCCACATCGAACTGCAGGCCGACACCCGAGACCGACGGGCCAAGCGCGTGACCATGACCAAGCACGGCCGCAAGATTTGGGAGAAAGATGCACAACCCAAAATTCGCGCGTACTACGAGTCCGCGCTGACGGACTTCTCGACTGGCGACCTCACCCACACACTGCACTACCTGATGAAGTTGCTCGACAATATGGAAAAAATTGACCAGTCCATCGATCCCAACAACGAGGAGGAATAAGCCTCAGGCCGCCTTGGCATGCATGGACGCCAAAGCGCGAGCACGGAACTCAGAAGGTGTGAGCCCTGTGTGCTTGCGAAAAAAACGCGTGAAATAAGCCTCATCCACAAAACCCACCAAATTGGCGATTTGCTTGATGCCATCGGTGGAATACACCAACTCTCGCTGCGCCTCATGCAAGATGCGCGCGTTCACCACGTCTTGGCTGGACACATTCAACACCTCACGACACAAACGCGTGAGGTGCCCTGCCGTCAAACCCATTTCATTCGCATAGTCGTCAATCGGGCGACGCTCGCGAAAATGCGTATCCACCAGCGCACGGAATTTTTCAATCTGCTGCGCCTTGCGTGAGTTGTGCGCCATGGGCGTTGGCTCCAACACATTGCTCAAACGGGCCACCTGCACCAACAAGGCCACCACCAGCGACATCCCCGCCGCCACCTGTCCCACAGCATGCACACGCCACTCGCGCTCAATACCTAGAAACAAAGGCATCAACGCCTCGGCATGGCGACTGGATTCATCCAGTTGCAACACCGCAGGCTTGCGCAACACCGACACCAATTCAGGCATCACCACCGCAGCCATCGACTCCAATGATTTTTGCGAAGCCGTCACCACCGGCCCGTCAATGCTAGGACTGAAGCGAAACGCATGCACGTTTTGGGCAGGTACCAAAATCAATGCGGGGCTGTTCACGTGGTAACGCGCATCGTTGATCAACACCTCACCTTCACCTTGGGTGAGGTACAAAATCTGAATGAATGCATCATGTGTATGGGGGCGAATGTCATAGTTGTAAGGGGATGAACGCACAGGTATCCACTCAAACTGAAACGAGTTGGTCCAACCGCTTTGCTGCTGGTCACCATACAAGTCATAACGTGGAATTGAGCTTTTCATCAGGGTTACTCCTAGGCGACTATGCATGAATTGTCCTAGTGACTGCAGGATTCGTCAAATTTAAAAAATAACAGCCCACACAAACTACCAGCACTTCAACAGGTGCTGACGATGAACAAACAACAACATTGGCTGGGATTACAAGAGCGTGTGTGCGTGGTGACAGGTGCAGCAAGCGGCATTGGCGCAGGCATTGCACAGGCACTGGCCGACGCAGGCGCCAAGGTGGCCTTACTCGACCGCAACACCGAAGGCTCACAAACCATGGCCGCCAAGCTCACCGCACAAGGTGCTACCGCCATCTCGATTGCCTGCGACACCACACAAGAATCTCAAATCAAAGCAGCCGCCGAACGCGTGGCTGACGAGTTGGGCACGTGTTACGCCTTCATCAACAACGCAGGGCTGCTGCGCTCGGGTGGCTTGGACGAGGTGAGCGTGGACGACTGGAACCACGTGCTCAACGTCAACCTCACCGGCTACTTGCTGTGCGCACGCACCTTTGCCAAACCCATGCGCCAAGCAGGTGTGGGCGCATTGGTGCACATCGCATCCATCGCCAGCTTATTCCCGCAAACCAGCAGCGGCGCCTACAGCGCCAGCAAAGCAGGCGTGCTTTTGATGTCTCGACAAATGGCCGTGGAATGGGGGCCACAAGGCGTGCGCAGCAACGCCATTTGCCCCGGCATGATTCGCACCCCGCTGTCAGCCAAGTTTTACGAAGAACCCGGCTTTGAAGCCAAGCGCGCTGCCGTGACGGCCAGCCGTCGCGTCGGCGAACCACAAGACATCGCCGATGTAGCCGCTTTCTTAGCCAGCCCGCGCGCGGCGTATGTGAATGCCGCCGAGTTGGTGGTGGATGGCGGCATGTCCTCGATGTTGATGGACATGGTGCCGCGCCCCGGCTTTAACAACACCGTGAAAAACTGAACAACAGGAGAACGCAATGTCTCAAAACTTTGAATGCGATGTGGTGGTGGTGGGCTCAGGTGCCGCAGGTTTGTCTGCGGCCATCACAGCTAAAAAACGTGGCCTCGATGTCGTAGTGCTTGAAAAAGAGCCCGTCTTTGGTGGCACGACCGCACTGTCAGGCGGTGTGTTGTGGATTCCACTCAATCAACATGGCCGCAAACAAAATCCTGCCGACACCCGCGACGCTGTGCGCACTTACATGATGCAAGAAACCGGCAGCTACTTTGACGCAGCAGCTGTGGACGCCTTCATCGAGAACGGCCCCAAGATGGTGGAGTTTTTCGAGCGCGAAACCGAGATGAAATTCGTGCCCACCCTGTACCCCGATTACCACCCCACAGTGGCAGGCGGCGTGGACATTGGCCGCTCCATCTTGGCTGCACCTTTTGACATTCGTGGTTTGGGCAAAGACATGCCGCGCTTGAAGCCGCCACTCAAAACCATCACCTTCATCGGCATGATGTTCAACTCATCCAACGCCGATTTGAAACATTTCTTTCAAGCCACGAAGTCGCTGACCTCGTTCATCTATGTGGCCAAGCGCTTGGTCACCCACATCAAAGAATTGGCGCTGTACCAACGCGGCATCAACGTCACCAGTGGCAACGCTTTGGCAGCGCGCTTGGCCAAGTCAGCACTCGACTTGAACATCCCCATCTTGACCAGCAGCCCCGTCAAAGAAATTGTGATGAAGAACGACCACGCCACAGGCGTGCGAGCAGGTGGCGAAGGCGGTGAGCGAGTCATCAGCGCACGCCATGGTGTGGTGCTGGCCTGTGGCGGGTTTCCGCACGACGTCAAACGCATTGCCAAAGCCTATCCACACCTGCAACGTGGCGGCGAACATTTATCCCCCACCCCCACCAGCAACACCGGCGATGGCTTGAACATGGCCGAAGCCGTGGGCGGCAAAGTGGAGATTCGCTTCAAAGACGCTGCAGCTTGGATGCCCGTGTCGTATGTGCCTTATGCCAATGGCGAGTTCGGCGTGTTTCCGCACCTGCTGGACCGCTACAAGCCCGGCATCATCGGCGTGCTGAAAAACGGCAAACGATTCACCAACGAAAGCAATTCATACCACGACGTGGGTGCTGATTTGATTCAAGCCTGCCACGGTCAAAAAGACACTGCCATGTGGTTGGTGTGTGACAAGACCACCCTCGGCAAATACGGCATCGGTTTTGTCAAACCTGCCCCCATGCCCATTGGCCGCTTCTTGCGCAACGGCTACCTCATCCAAGGCAACACATTGGCAGAGCTGGCCCATCACGCAGGCATCGACCCCGCAGGCTTGGAGCAAACCGTGCGCGATTACAACGTCGATGCGGTCAAAGGCAATGACCCCGCATTTGGTCGTGGCACCACCACCTTCAACCGCTATTTGGCTGACCCCGAAAACAAACCCAACCCTTGCGTAGCACCCGTGCAAAACGGACCGTTCTATGCCGTCAAAGTCATCATGGGCGACTTGGGCACGTTTGACGGCATTCAAACCAGCGTGGTGGGCGAAGTGCTCAAAGACGATGGTTCTGCCATTGGCGGTTTGTATGCGGTGGGCAACGACCGCGCCAGCATCATGGGTGGCAACTATCCCGCAGCCGGCATCACCCACGGCCCCAACATGACGTTTGGATTTGTCACAGGCAACCACATCGCCGACAAGGCAGGAGTGAAGGCATGAACCACTTGAACAAACCGCTCATTGACCACCGCATCTACACCATTGCCTTGCGCAAGATGCCGGAATTTTTAGAAGTTTTCAACCGCTTGGCCATGCCCATCTTGATGGAAACCTTGGGGCATCCCATGGGCTTTTACACCAGCTTGGTGGGGCCACAAAACCAATTTGTCCACCTGTGGGCTTACGACGATTTGGCCGACTACGAACGCCGCTGCAAAGCGCGTGACAGCCACCCAGACTTTGCGGCTTACTTGGCGGCATCGGGGCACTTGATCACAGCGCAAGAAACACGCCTCATCAAGTCAACAGCGATGCCAGCTTGGTAAATTTAAATCAATGTATTGACTTAAAAATCCAAAACACGCTAGGGAAAACCATAGTGATTTATTGGATAAATCAACTGACACCACCCAAGCAACTTCAGATAATAAACGTCAATACATTGACGTATTTACATCTAACCCCATGAACCCAAACGCCACCTCACTGACCACCCATGTTGTCGCCATCACTGGCGCAGCCGATGGCATTGGCTGGGCCACGGCGCAGCTGTTTGCAGCGCGTGGCTGGCGTGTGGCCTTGCTGGACATGGATGGCAACAAAGCCAAAGAACGTGCACAGACCTTGGGTCCACAGCACGTGGGCGTAACCTGTGATGTCACCGATGAAGCCCAAGCCTCGGCGGCCATCACACACACCGTGGCACAACTCGGTCGCTTGGATGCTTTGGTCAACAACGCAGGCATTGGCGACCAAACGGCCCCCACCCTGCAACAAACCGCCCAAGCGTTTGACCGCGTGTTGTCGGTGCATTTGCGTGGCGCGTTTTTGATGACGCAAGCCGCGCTGAGTCACATGCAAGCACAAGACCGCGATGCCAAAGGCAATCGCGGTGCCATCGTCAACATCGGCTCAATTGCCAGCACAGGCGGTATTCCAGGACGCAACGCGTATTGCGCAGCCAAAGCGGGCGTGCTGGGCATGACACGCGCACTCGCCACCGAATGGGCCCGCCAAGGGATTCGCGTGAATGCGGTTGCGCCCGGTTATGTGGCCACCGCATTGGTTGCCAGCTTGGCAGACAAAGGCGCCATCAACGCCAGCGCCATTGCACAGCGCACACCCCTAGGGCGCATGGCCGAGCCCGTTGAGGTTGCAGAAACGATTTTCTTTTTGGCCTCGCCCGCAGCCAGTTACGTCACCGGCGCCACCTTGGCGGTGGATGGTGGTTGGAGTGTGCTAGGCGCGCCCGACTTGGCACTTGGCGACATTGAACACGCTTAACAGGAGACAACGCACATGTTGACCATCAACCTTTTTAACGGCCTTGTCTATGGCGCATTGCTCATCGTGATGTGCTCTGGCTTGGCTTTGATTTACGGTTTGCGCCGCGTGGTGAACTTTGCCCACGGATCCCTTTACATGCTGGGCGCTTACCTAGGCTACACCGTGGCCTTGCAAAGCAACTTCTGGGTCGCCTTGGTGGTGGCCCCTGCGCTGATGGCCGTGTTTGGCGTGCTACTGGACCGTTATGGATTTCGCTTGCTACAAGACCGCGAGCCACTCACCGTGGTGCTGGTCACCTTTGGCTTGCTGCTGGTGATTGAAGACATGGTGCAGTCGGTGTGGGGCAAAAGCAATTTGTCTGTCGCAGCCCCCGAGGCCTTGAACTTCTCTGTGGATTTGTTTGGCACACCCGTGCCCGCCTACCGCATTGGCGTCATCGTGATGGGCGCTGCCGTGGCACTGGGCTTGAGCTTGTGGCTGCGTCACTCCAAAGTGGGCTTGTTTGTGCGTGCGGCCAGCACCGACCCCGTGACCACCGCCATGCAAGGCGTCAACACCGATGCCTTGAGCGCTGGTGTGGTGGGCTTGGGCACCGCTTTGGCTGGCTTGGCTGGCGTGGTGGCTGCGCCCTTCTTGTCACTCTCACCTTCCATGAGTTCAGACGTGTTGATTGACTCTTTTGTGGTGGTGGTGATTGGCGGCTTGGGTTCACTCGCAGGCGCCTTCATTGCTGCGTTGTTGCTGGGCATGGTGCAAGCCATTGGCGCGGTGTATTTGCCTGACGCATCGGTGCTGCTGCCGTTTGTGTTCATGGTCGCCATCTTGATTTGGAAGCCCGCAGGTTTTGCTGGCAGCCGCACCTAATTGACGAGGACATTTGGTATGAGCCCTTTACGCGCAATTCTTTTTTCTATCGCCGCCCTGATTGCAGGCCTGGGCGTGGTGACGGTGGTGAGTTCGAACACAGTGCTGTCACTGCTCACACAAGCTGTGGTGTATGCCGTATTTGCTTTGGGCATCGGCGTGCTGCTCAAACAAAACGGACTGGTGAGCTTTGGTCACGCCCTGTACTTCGGCGCCGCTGGCTATGCCATTGGCATCACCATGCAACAGCAGATCATGCCGGTGGAATGGGCCATCTTGGCCACCTTGATCGGGGTGGGGGTGGCTGCTTTTGTGGTGGGCCTCATCATTGTGCGCGTGCCCGGCATTGCGTTTGGCATGCTGACGTTGGCGATTGGTCAAATGTTCTTCTTGTCAGTTTCACGTGCACGTGGCATCACCGGCGGCGCAGACGGCATGCAAGTCGACTGGCCTGCCACTATTTTTGGTTTTAGCCAATCGGCCATCCTCAAGCCTGCCACCATGTTTTTGATTTGCTGGTCGACGTTGGTCATCGTCATGCTGCTGCTCACCTTGTTGCTCAACACACGCTTTGGCGCCATCACCGAAGCCGTGCGTGACAACGAAGAACGGGCACGTTTCATTGGCATCTCCACCGTCATTCCACGCGCGGCCATCTATGCCCTCTCGGCCGTGGTGACTGCAGTGGCAGGTTTGTTGTCCACCTTGAACACGGGTTTTGTTTCCCCTGAAAACTTGCACTGGAGCTTGTCAGGCATGGCCTTGATGATGGTCGTGGTGGGAGGCTTCAAAGCGCTGTGGGGCCCCGCGCTAGGCGCTGTGGTGTATTTCATCTTCAAAGATGTGGTGGGCGACTACGCCACCCACTGGATGTCAATTTTTGGTGTGGCCTTGATTGCCGTCATCGTGTTCTCGCCCACCGGCATTGCAGGTGCCTTGCAAGCGCTCTGGAGCGGTAAACCCGCTACGGCATCCCGCGCCAAAGCCGGTGCGCATTGAGCGTCACACAGACACGGAGCCCTTATGAGCAATTCCTCTTCTTATGTACTTCAAGCCGAAGATGTGGCCATCCACTACGGCGGCGTCAAAGCCGTTGACGGTGTATCCCTCACTTTGGAAAAAGGCCAAATTCGCGGCTTGATTGGCCCCAACGGCGCAGGCAAGTCCACGGTCATCGATGCCATCACGGGTCGCCGTCGTTTGACACGCGGCAAAGTCACTTTGGGTGGGACCGATGTGAGCGAAATGGGTGTGGTCGAACGCCGCATGCTTGGCTTGTCACGGAGCTTTCAACGCACCAGCATTTTTGGCGGCATGCCCGTTCGCAAACAAGTCGAACTCGCCTCACACAAGATGGGCGTGCAAGACTCAGCTGCCGATGCAGATGCGGTGCTGAAAGAACTCGAACTCGAGCGCATGGCCCATGTGATGGCCGAAGACTTGGGCTACGGCGAGCAACGCCGCCTCGACTTGGCCTTGGCTTTGGTGGGGCGCCCCAGCGTGTTGTTGCTGGACGAGCCTATGGCGGGTTTGTCTGTCAAAGAATCACATGATTTGGCGCACCACCTCAAAGCGCTCACCTCGCGTTGGGATGTGTCGGTGCTCTTGGTGGAACACGACATGGACGTGGTGTTTGGCATTTCGGATGTGGTCACAGTTTTTGAATTGGGCCGCGTCATCGCCAGCGGCGAACCGGCTGTCGTGCGCGCGGACCCGCGTGTGCGTGAAGCTTATTTGGGGAGTGCAGCATGAGCGCCTTACTGAACTTGAAAAACGTGCACGCCTACTACGGCGCAGCACACATCTTGCATGGCCTGAACTTGCATGTGAACGCCGGAGAACGCGTGGCCTTGATTGGTCGCAATGGTGTGGGCAAAACCACGGTGGTCAACACCATCTTGGGATTGGCCGATCTCAAAGATGGCCACATCCGTTTGGCGCAACACGACATCACCCAGCCACGCCCTTACATCGCCGCACAACACGGCATCGTGGTGGTGCCCCAAGGCCGCTGCATCATCGCCAACCTGACCGTGGAAGAAAACCTGTTGCTCGGCGCCGCCGTGGGTCGCAAAGGCCCTTGGTCTGTGCCCGAAATTTACAAACTCTTTCCTATCTTGCAAGAGCGTGCCCACACGCCAGGCACAGCGCTGTCAGGGGGGCAACAGCAAATGTTGGCTGTCGGTCGCGCTTTGATGGCCAACCCCAGTCTGATTTTGTTGGACGAGCCCACCGAGGGCTTGGCGCCTGTCATCGTCGACCAACTCGCCGACATCTTCAACCGGGTCGCAGACCAAGGCACAGCCCTGTTGTTGATTGAACAAAACATGAGCCTCGTCGCACGCGTGGCACACCGCTACTTGGCCATGGCCAAAGGCTCGGTGGTGGCACAAGGTGTGGTGACCAACTCGCCTGAAGGCCTCAAAGATTTAGAAAGCCATGTGATGGTCTAACGCCATCCCTCAACTGTTCCCAACGGCCGTCGGACCGTTTCCGGCAATCCTTTATTCCTAGGAGACAAGCATGCAACATAAAAAAATCTATCAACTGTTGGCAAGTGCAGCGCTGATCACAGCCTTGCCCCTGAGCGCTTTGGCGCAAGGTAAAGAACCGGTCAAGGTCGGCCTGGTGTCATCCAAATCTGGCGTATTCGCGGAGCAAGGCGAAGAAGTCATGCGCGCCGTAAAGTTCGCCATTGAAGAAGCCAACAGCAAAGGTGGCGTGGACGGCCGCAAAGTGGAAGTGGTCGAAGGTGATGACGAAAGCACACCAGACGCGGGCCGCCGCGTTGCCGAAAAAATGGCCCGTGATGGGTACAACCTGCTAATCGGCGCTGTACCTTCTTCCATCTCTTTGGCGATTGCCCAAAACTTGGACCGCTGGGATGCGGCCTACTTTGTGCAAGCCAGCAAGTCAGACAAGCTGACCGGCGACACTTGCAAACCTCGCAGCTTCCGCACCAACCACTCTGACGCGATGGACATCGCCATGATCAACGAGTGGGCCAAGAAAATCAAAGGCAACACCTTTGCCGTGATTGCCGCGGATTACGTTTGGGGCCGTGACTCTGGCGAATCTTTCAAGAAGGCCATGGAAGCACAAGGCAAGAAAGTGCCATTGACGCTGTACGTTCCCATGGGCACCAAAGACTTCTCACCTTACATCGCACAACTCAAAGCCGCCAACGTCGATGGCATTTGGGTCGCTGAAATTGGTCGCGATGCCATGGCCTTCGTCAAGCAAGCCGGTGAGTTCAACCTCACACCCAAAACACCGCTGATTGGCCACGCGCTGATTTCCAACTTCATCATCAACGCCACAGGCAAAAACCTCGAAGGCGTGCCCGGCAACTCAGGCTACGCCGCTGACTTGAACAACCCACGCAACAAAGAGTTTGTAGCCGCGTGGAAAGCCAAGTTCAACCGCGTGCCAACTGACGCTGAAGGCCAAGCCTACAACGGCGCACAAGTCATGTTTGACGGCGTGCGTTTGGCCAAGAGTGTGAAACCAGAAGACGTGAGCAAAGCCTTGCGTGGTGCTGAACTCAACACCATCTACGGCAAAGTCACCATGCGTGCCGCCGACAACCAACTCATGCTGCCGAACTACGTGGGCCGTGTGAAGATGGTCGATGGCGCCCTGCGCCCCGTGATTGAAGACACTTACCCAGCGTCTTTGACACCACCACCCTCGCCTTTGTGCAAGATGTGATCGCCTGACCGATGGCACGCCAAGCCCCGAGGCACAAGCCTCGGGGCTTTTTCTTTGGCACATCCAGGCTCGTTACACTCATGGGTTTGCAATTAGCACCCTCTTTCAAGGACTTCCCTATGAACACGACCCCCTCCGGCCTGCAATACACCGACAACGTGGTGGGCGACGGCGCAACAGCCGCTGCTGGCCAGCACGTGACCGTGCACTACACCGGCTGGCTCTACAAAGACGGTGAGCAAGGCGCCAAGTTCGACTCCAGCCGCGACCGCAATGACCCGTTTGACTTCCCCTTGGGCGCAGGCATGGTCATCAAGGGCTGGGACGAAGGCGTGCAAGGCATGAAGATTGGTGGCCAACGCACCCTCATCATCCCGCCAGAGCTGGGTTACGGCGCACGTGGCGCGGGCGGCGTGATTCCTCCCAACGCCACCTTGAAGTTCGACGTCGAGCTGCTCGGCCTCGAATAAATTGGGTTCACGGCAGTTTTTGACTGCCGATGACAAGCGGGGCGCGGCCCCGCTTTGTTTTGCCCCTGCAAATTTTTTACAAAACCCCTCTTGAAATAGGGGTGGATGCCCTCAGCTTCGCTGCATCTCCGTCCAACAAGCCCTACAAAGCATGTCAGAACCTACAGAAAAACAAGATTCCTCAGCCGCTCCCTCTGCGGCCGACCATTTGGCCTCTCACATGGCAGGCATGGCGCCCGCCGACCAAGCATCGACCGGGCCTACAGCGGCACTCGACCCCTTGACCGCTGCGCAAGCCGAAGTGGCAACCTTGGAAGCCAAAGTGGCTGAGCTGCAAGACCAATACGTGCGCGGCCAAGCCGAAGTACAAAACGCCCGCCGCCGCGCGGATGAAGAAGTGTCCAAAGCCCGCAAATTCGCGCTTGAGAGCTTTGCCGACAGCTTGCTGCCCGTGCTCGACAGCCTCGAAGCTGGCTTGGCTGTTCAAACCGCTACACCCGAGCAAATCCGCGAAGGCGCGGAAGCCACATTGCGTCAGCTCAAGAGCGCGATGGAGCGTAACAAGATTGTGGCCATCGACCCTGCCGTAGGCACCAAGTTTGACCCTGCCCAGCACCAAGCCATCAGCATGGTGCCCGCCGAACAAGAAGCCAACACCGTGGTCAGCGTGCTGCAAAAAGGCTACCTGATCGCCGAGCGCGTGTTGCGCCCCGCCTTGGTGACCGTTGCGGCACCTAAATAAACACTTGAAATTGGCGAAGTTATCCACACCTACGCCTCATCTGAATTTTTAAAAGTTACTGGAGTAAGAACATGGGAAAAATCATCGGTATTGACTTGGGCACCACCAACTCGTGCGTGGCCATCATGGAAGGCAACACGACCAAAGTGATCGAGAACGCCGAAGGCGCTCGCACCACACCGTCGATCATTGCGTATCAAGAAGACGGCGAAATCTTGGTCGGCGCATCGGCCAAACGCCAAGCGGTGACCAACCCACGCAACACCTTGTACGCGGTCAAGCGTTTGATCGGTCGCAAGTTCAGCGAAAAAGAAGTTCAAAAAGACATCGACTTGATGCCCTACACCATTGCCAAAGCCGACAACGGCGACGCATGGGTGGAAGTGCGCGGCAACAAGTTGGCTCCTCCTCAAATCAGCGCTGAAATTCTGCGCAAGATGAAGAAAACCGCCGAAGACTACCTCGGCGAAGAAGTGACCGAAGCCGTCATCACGGTGCCCGCTTACTTCAACGACGCCCAACGTCAAGCCACCAAAGATGCAGGCCGCATCGCGGGCTTGGATGTCAAGCGCATCATCAACGAACCCACCGCTGCTGCGTTGGCTTTCGGTTTGGACAAAACCGAAAAAGGCGATCGCAAGATTGCGGTGTACGACTTGGGTGGCGGCACGTTTGACGTGTCCATCATCGAAATCGCGGACGTGGATGGTGAAAAACAATTCGAAGTGTTGTCCACCAACGGCGACACCTTCTTGGGCGGTGAAGACTTCGACCAACGCATCATCGACTTCATCATTGCCGAGTTCAAGAAAGAATCTGGCGTTGACTTGTCCAAAGACGTGTTGGCTTTGCAGCGCCTCAAAGAAGCAGCTGAAAAAGCCAAGATCGAGTTGTCATCGTCTGCATCAACCGACATCAACTTGCCTTACATCACCGCCGATGCCACAGGTCCTAAGCACTTGAACATCAAGCTCAACCGCGCCAAGTTGGAACAACTGGTGGACGAGTTGATCGAGCGCACCATCGCCCCTTGCCGCACCGCCATCAAAGATGCGGGCGTGTCTGTGAGCGACATCGACGATGTAATCTTGGTCGGCGGTATGAGCCGCATGCCCAAGGTGCAAGACAAGGTCAAAGAGTTCTTTGGCAAAGAGCCACGCCGTGACGTGAACCCCGACGAAGCCGTGGCTGTGGGCGCTGCGATTCAAGGTCAAGTGTTGTCTGGCGACCGCACCGACGTGTTGTTGCTCGACGTGACACCTTTGTCTTTGGGCATCGAAACCCTGGGCGGCGTGATGACCAAGATGATCGCCAAGAACACGACCATCCCGACTAAGTTTGCACAAACCTTCTCAACAGCCGAAGACAACCAACCCGCTGTGACCATCAAGGTTTACCAAGGCGAGCGCGAAATGGCGTCTGGCAACAAGTGCTTGGGTGAGTTCAACCTCGAAGGCATTGCACCTGCCGCGCGTGGCACACCTCAAATTGAAGTGTCGTTTGACATTGACGCCAACGGCATCTTGCACGTGGGCGCCAAGGACAAAGCCACGGGCAAAGAAAACAAGATCACGATCAAGGCCAACTCTGGTTTGAGCGAAGACGAAATTCAACAAATGGTGAAAGACGCCGAGTTGAACGCCGCTGAAGACAAGAAGAAACTTGAAATCGTGCAATCTCGCAACCAAGCAGACGCCGCTGTGCACAGCGTGAAGAAGAGCTTGGGCGAGCACGGCGACAAGCTCGACGCTGGCGAAAAAGAAGCCATCGAAGCTGCCATCAAAGACGTGGAAGAAGCATTGAAGGGCGAAGACAAAGCCGCCATCGATGCCAAGACCGAAGCCTTGATGACTGCCTCACAAAAGTTGGGCGAAAAAGTTTACGCAGACATGCAAGCAGCCCAAGCCGCAGGCGGTGCCGCTGCTGGCGAACAAGCCAAACCAGCCGACGACAATGTGGTCGACGCTGAAGTGAAAGAAGTCAAAAAGGGCTAAACCCTTTTCTCACCTCTGAGCTGACCTCGCCGCGTTTCGCCTGAAAAGGTGAACACGCGGCGAAGTCTTGATCAAGCCCCAACAACGGCAACGCCCAACCATGTCCAAACGCGATTTTTATGAAGTGCTCGGCCTCTCCAAAGGTGCGAGCGACGACGAGATCAAAAAGGCTTATCGCAAACTCGCGATGAAGTACCACCCTGACCGCAACCAAGGCGACAAAGCCAAGGAAGCCGAGGCACAGTTCAAAGAGGTCAAAGAGGCCTATGAAATGTTGTCTGACCCTGAAAAACGTGCAGCCTACGACCAGTACGGTCATGCGGGCGTGGACCCCAATATGCGCGGTGGGCACGGCGGTTTTGGTGGCGCAGGTTTTGGTGAAGCTTTTGGCGACATCTTTGGTGACATCTTTGGTCAGCAACGTCGTGGCCCCGGTGGCCGTCAGGTCTACCGTGGCAACGACTTGAGCTACGCCATGGAAATCACGCTCGAAGAAGCGGCCAATGGCAAGAACGCCGAAATCAAGATTCCAGGCTGGGACGAGTGCGAAACGTGTGATGGCACCGGCGCCAAACCTGGCACCTCGGTCAAAACCTGCACCACTTGCCACGGCAGCGGTCAGGTGCAAATGCGCCAAGGCTTTTTCAGCGTTCAGCAAACCTGCCCACACTGCCGAGGCTCAGGCAAGATCATTCCTGATCCGTGCACAAGCTGCCATGGCCAAGGCAAGATCAAGAAGCAAAAAACACTGGAAGTCAAAATCCCAGCGGGCATCGACGACGGCATGCGCATTCGCAGCACCGGCAACGGTGAGCCTGGCACCAACGGCGGCCCTCCCGGTGACTTATTCATTGAAATCCGTGTCAAGAAGCACGACATCTTCGAGCGTGACGGCGACGACCTGCACTGTTCGGTGCCGATCAGCATCACCACCGCAGCCTTGGGCGGCGAAATTCGCGTGCCCACACTCGCGGGTGAAGCAGCGATTGACATTCCAGAAGGCACACAAAGCGACAAACAATTCCGCTTGCGCGGCAAGGGTTTGAAAGGCGTTCGCTCGAGCTTTCCTGGTGACTTGTATTGCCACATCTCGGTGGAAACGCCAGTCAAACTCACCGAACACCAGCGCAAGCTGCTCAAAGAGCTGGATGAGTCGCTGAAAAAAGGTGGCTCAAAGCACTCACCTGCTGAAGGTGGATGGGCCGATAAGCTCAAGCGCTTTTTCAACTAAAACCTGCGCGAAGTATCGTCACGTAAAGAGGAGATACTTCGCCTATGAGCGTCAACATCACTTTTTTGGGCGGAACCGGTACGGTCACCGGTTCTAAATACTTGGTTCAGCACGACGGCAAAAAGTTGCTGGTCGACTGCGGCTTGTTTCAAGGCTACAAGCAGCTGCGCTTGCGCAACTGGAACCCCATGCCTATCGAAGCCGCAGATGTGGATGCCGTCTTGCTGACCCATGCACACTTGGACCACAGCGGATATTTGCCGCTGCTGCACCGCCAAGGCTTTCGCGGTCGTGTCCATGCCACACCCGCCACCTGCGATTTGTGCGCCATCTTGTTGCCAGACAGCGGCCACATCCAAGAAGAAGATGCTGCATTTTTAAACCGCCACGGTTATTCCAAACACACGCCGGCCCTGCCGTTGTACAGCAAGCACGATGCCATCGTCAGCTTGAATTTGCTGCACCCCGAAGTCATAGGCAAAACGTTTTCGCCTATCCCCGGATGGAAGGCCACATTCTCATCGGCAGGTCACATCTTGGGGGCCGCCAGCATTCTGCTCGAAGTGGCAGGCCGTCGCATTTTGTTCAGCGGCGATTTAGGGCGTCCTGATGACCTCATCATGAAAGCGCCTGACTTGCCACCACAGGCAGACACCGTGCTGATTGAATCCACCTACGGCAACCGTACCCATCCTCAAGAAGATGTGCTGGCCGAGTTGGCCCCTGCCTTGAAGCGCGTGGCCTCACGTGGCGGTGTTGCGGTGGTACCGGTGTTTGCGGTGGGACGTGCGCAAGCGCTGCTTTACGCCATTTCTCTTCTCAAACAACGCGGCGACATACCGCACAGCTTGCCCATCTTTTTGGACAGCCCGATGGCCGTACACACCACCGAGTTATTGCCACGCCATCCCGATGCACACCGTCTCGATGCCGAGACCTTGCGTCACATGAAACACATCGCCACCATGGTGGAAACACCAGAGCAATCCAAGGCCTTGGCCAAGCGCCATGGTCCGATGGTGATCTTGTCTGCCAGCGGCATGGCTACGGGCGGACGGGTGTTGCACCACTTGGCTCACTATCTGCCTGACCGCCGCAACATGGTCATCCTCACGGGTTACCAAGCTCCTGGCACACGTGGCGATACGTTGGCCAAAGGCGGCAGCACCCTTCGGATCCATGCACAAGAAGTGGCTGTGAGTGCCGAAGTTGTGCAACTTCAATCGTCTTCAGCCCATGCCGATGCCACGCAGCTTTTAGATTGGCTCAAACACATGAAACATGCGCCATCTCAGGTGTACGTCGTGCATGGTGAACCCGAAGCTTCTGATGTCTTGCGTCAGCGCATTGAGCACGAGCTAAAGTGGCGCGCCGTGGTGCCAGAGCATGGCAGCACGTGGCCGACTTGAAACCCATTGAACACGCCCTATCTATGCGCATCATGTTTTTAAAACCTCCCATCCGAATCGCTCGCACCTCCACCACTTTGGTGGTCGTTGCTAGCCTTTGGCTGGCTGTGTTGGGTAACTTGGCCCTTTGGAAAACATTGCTCGCATTGCCCGATCTCACGGGCTGGCACGGAGCCGGGTTTGGTCTAGCTTTCGCCGTGATGATTGCTTGCGTGGTGGCAACCTTGCTGTCGCTGCTGGCATGGCGCTTCACACTCAAGCCCGCCATCACCTTGCTCTTGCTGCTGGCGGCTTTCGCCACACACTACATGCTGATGTATGGCATCGTGGTTGACACACCGATGCTGGTGAACGTGCTTCAAACCGATACGCGTGAAGCCCGCGATCAACTGAGCTGGCAATTGTTTGCTACGGTTTTTGCTTTGGCTGTGGTGCCTCTGATTTGGCTTTGGCGCCAACCCATCACCACATTACCTTTGACTCAGCAATTGCTACGCAATGGTGGGTTATTTGCAGGTTCATTGATATTGGCTTTTGGCACCACGCAATTGGTGTTCAAAGACTTCTCATCGCTCATGCGCAACCACACCCAAATGCGCTACCAGATCAACCCGCTCAACAGCGTCTATGCCGTGCTTGATATGACGGTGATTCCCTCTGAACAGCCCCGCGGGCCCATGCAAAGTTTGGGGTTGGATGCACACATGGCATCACGCACCAGCAGTACGCCACACAAACCACCGCTGTTGGTGTTTGTGCTGGGAGAAACAGCACGCAGTCAAAACTTCTCACTCAATGGTTACGAGCGCAACACCAACCCCTTGCTCGCCAAAGAAAACATCACCAGTTTCACCCAAGTGAGCTCCTGCGGCACAAGCACGGCTGAATCATTGCCATGCATGTTTTCGCACCTAGGTCGCACCGAATTTGCCAAGCGCAGCAGTGAATTTGAAAACATGCTCGATGTGCTGCAACGTGCGGGCTACGCCGTGTTATGGATGGATAACCAATCAGGCTGCAAAGAGCAATGCGCGCGCGTACCCCACGTGAACACATCCAACCTGAAACTACCTGAGTACTGCACGGGTGACGAATGTCGCGACACCGTGATGCTCGCACGCATCGACGCCGAACTGGCCAAGCTCCCCGCCGAGCGCCGCGCAAGTGGCACTGTGGTGGTGATGCACCAAATGGGCAGCCACGGCCCCGCCTACTTCAAGCGCACACCGACAGAGTTCAAAACCTTCACCCCTGAATGCACCGACACCTCACTGTCGCAATGTGACCGCATCCAAGTGGTCAATGCTTACGACAACACCATTGTGTTCACTGACTATTTCTTGTCACGTGTGATCGCTTGGCTCAAAGGGCAGGAAAAAACCAGCACGCCCGCCATGCTTTATGTGTCAGACCATGGCGAATCGCTGGGCGAAAAAAACATGTATTTACATGGCCTACCCTACAGCATGGCACCGGTTGAACAAACCACAGTCCCCATGATCACTTGGCTATCGCTTGGTTTTGAACAGTTCCGCCATGTCAACACGCGCTGCCTGCAAGCCAATCGCGACAAGCCTTTGTCACACGATCACTTGTTTCATTCGGTGTTGGGCTTGATGGCGGTGAAAACCAGCGTCTATCAACGCGAGCGTGATTTTTTCGCCGCCTGTGAAGGCCGCTGAAACTGAAACCGTTTTACAAGAAACGGTCGAGCAGCTTGCGCGTGTGACGGTCTAGCGACGGCAAGTCGCGAATCAAGAACTGCACGCCATGGGCATCGGCCACGATGAGTCGCGTGGCGCTCAAGCGACGAATGTCTTCTTCGCCTTTGAGCACCAGTTGCGCAGGGCCACGGTTGGTTTGCACACGCCAAACGCTGGGCGTGGAAAAGCTGTTCACCCCGTCCAAACGCAAAATCTCGGGCATGAACTCGCGGCTTTGCAGCGCTTGCGCCACGATGTGGCGCTCGTTCGCGGGAAGGTCGTTGAGGTTCTCTACCCACGCCAATTCTTTGCCTTCGGCACTCAGAATAGAAATGCATTGGTCAGGCGTGGCAATCGGAAACGCACGGGCCACCACAGCGCCCACGTGTTGCGTGCCATCGGCCAAGCTGACCACCAATTTGCCAAAGGGGTCAAAGGCCAGAGAAAAGTCTAGGGTCGCAGCGTCACTCATACAGACTCCTTGGTTGAAGCACGCGCCACAGCGTCTTCTGCATTTTTTGCTTGGGCTTCATACAGACGGTAGTACGCGCCTTGACGTGCCATGAGTGTGTCGTGGTCGCCCTCTTCCACCACCACGCCCTGCTCCATCACCACCAAGCGGTCGGCTTTGTTGAGCGTGGACAAACGGTGGGCAATGGCAATCGTGGTGCGGCCTTGCACCAAGTTGTCCAAGGCCTTTTGAATTTCTTGTTCGGTCTCGGTGTCCACCGAAGCAGTGGCCTCGTCCAAGATGAGGATGCGTGGATTGATGAGCAAGGCGCGTGCAATGGAGATGCGCTGACGCTCACCACCCGACAGGCCTTGACCACGCTCACCTACCAAAGAGTCATAACCCTGAGGCAAGCGCAAGATGAACTCATGCGCATGGGCCGCACGGGCTGCGGCCACGATTTCTTCGCGTGTGGCATCGGGCTTGCCGTAGGCAATGTTGTCGGCAATCGTGCCGAAGAACAAGAACGGCTCTTGCAACACCATGCCAATGTGGCTGCGGAAGTCCGACAAGGCGATGTTGCGAATGTCGATGCCATCGAGCTTGATGGCGCCTTCGCTCAAATCGTAGAAACGGCAAATGAGGTTGACCAAGGTGCTCTTACCCGAACCGCTTTGCCCCACCAAGCCAATCATCTCGCCGGGACGAATGTTCAAGTTCATGCCGCGAATCACAGCGCGGTTGCCGTAACGGAAACCAGCATCTTGAATTTCGATACGTCCTTGCACGGGCGTGGGCAGTTTTTGCGGGTTGGTCGTTTCGGGCACGCTAGACACGTGGTCCAAAATTTCAAAAATACGTTTGGCACCCGCGGCCGCTTTTTGCGTGTGCGAGACGATGCGGCTCATCGAATCCAAGCGTGTGTAGAAGCGGCCGATGTACGCCAAGAAGGCGGCCAACACGCCCACCGAGATTTGGTTGTGCGACACCAACCAAATGCCAAAGCCCCACACCACCAGCAAGCCGACTTCGGTCATCAGCGTGACCGTGGGCGAGAACAAGGACCACACAAAATTGATGCGGTCGTTCACCGCCAAGTTGTGTTTGTTGGCATCGCGGAAACGGTTGGCTTCACGTGTTTCTTGGGCAAAGGCTTTGACCACACGAATACCAGGAATGGTGTCGGCCAGCACGTTGGTGAGTTCTGACCAGACACGGTCAATCTTCTCAAAACCCGTGCGCAGCTTGTCGCGCACCGTGTGAATCAGCCACACGATGAACGGCAAAGGCAACAAGGTGGCTGCAGCCAGCTTGGGGTCGATGCTGATCAAAATGGATGCTGTCATCAAAATCATGAGCACATCGGTGGCGAAGTCCAGCAAATGCAGCGACAAAAACACGCAAATGCGGTCGGTCTCAGCACCAATGCGGTTCATCAAATCACCTGTGCGACGGCCACCAAAGTATTCAAGCGACAAACGCATCAGGTGCTCATAGGCCGTGGTGCGCAAATCGGCACCAATGCGCTCAGACACCAAGGCCAAGATGTAGGTCTTGAGCCAACCCAAGCCCCAGGCCAGCAAAGCCGCACCCAACAGACCACCGAGGTAGAGATAAACCAAATCGCGGTCAATGTCCTTGCCGTTTTGAAACGGAATCAACACATCGTCCATCAAAGGCATGGTGAGGTACGGTGGCACCAAGGTGGCGGCGGTGGACGCCAGTGTCAACAAGAAACCAGCCAGCAAGCGCCATTGGTAAGGCTTCGCAAAGCGCCACAGGCGGAACAAACCCCATGTGGACAAAGGCGCGTGCTGCTCGCGACTGCACACAGGGCATTCGTCGCCCACGTTTTCGAGCTGCAGTTTGCACTGTGGGCAGCGCGCTTGGGCGGATGCGGCCAAGGACTTGCCGTGGGTCAGAACTTCCAGTCGTTCGGCAAATTTCTCCTGCAAACGCATGGCCGTGACATTGTGCGTCAAGGTGAAGCGCCAGCTGGCGATGCGGTGCGTGGCATCCACCAAACTCAGGGTCCCCACACCTGCATGGTCGGTGTGGGTCATCTTCATGCCAGCGACCAGCGGCCAACTGTCCCAGACAGGGGAAGAACCCACCTCTTGGGCGGCAAAAAGCACCCTTTGGTCTGTCACAATTAGTAGCCCTAGCGAAAAATGCAATTGGGCGTTCAGGTCAACCTCTAGCCAAGCTAGAACGTTTTCATGAGCAGACAGTTGTGCAAACGCTGAAGTTCGCCAGCCTTCGGGCAAAACAACTTTGGTGGAAGCCGATAAAGAAGAATTCATTATTGGAATTTTGCTGCTTCAATCGATGTCAATCGATGGACAGCGATAAAAAATAAAAGCAGGAGTCAAGACCGATGTGCCCCCCCGCACGTATGCCAATGATTGTATCGCCGCAGCCTCTTCGCTCGCTGTGGTGACCTTGACGCTCTCCCCTGCTTCAGCCGCTCACAACGCCCGCTAAAACCCACGCTCATTTATGGCCTTCAAAGACATTCAAATCCTGCGCATGAACTACCTGCGTGGGCCCAACATCTGGACTTACCGCCCCATCATCGAAGCCCTCATTGACTTGGGCGAGATGGAAGACCACCCCTCTAACAAAATTGATGGTTTCAACGACCGCATCAACGGCTGGTTGCCCGGCTTGGTCGAGCACCACTGCGGCGTCGGCCACCGTGGCGGCTTCCTCACCCGCTTGGTAGGCGGCACTTGGATGGGCCACATCATGGAGCACGTCTCCATCGAGTTGCAGTTGCTGGCCGGGGCTCGTGCCGAGTTTGGCAAAGCCCGCGAAATCAGCAAGCGCGGCGTCTACAAAGTGGTGTTCCGCACTGAGCACGAAGAATTGGGACGCGAAAGCTTCCTCGCCGCCCGCGAGCTTGTGATGGCCGCTGCCAACAACAAACCGTTCGACATCAATGGCACCGTCGAGCGTCTGAAAAAGATTGCCGACTTGCGTTGCTTGGGCCCCAGCACGGCGTGCATCGTGGATGCGGCGGTTGAGCGCAAGACCCCCTTCATTCGCTTGACCGAAGGCAACCTGGTGCAACTGGGCTACGGCTCTAAGCAACGTCGCATTTGGACCGCTGAGACCGACCGCACCAGCGCGATTGCCGAAACCATCTCGAGCGACAAAGACCTCACCAAGCGCTTGCTCACACAGTGCGGCATTCCTGTGCCTGAAGGCCAAATTGTCAAAACTGCGGACGAAGCTTGGGAAGCCGCCCAAGACATCGGCTTGCCCGTGGTGGTCAAGCCTTTGGATGGCAACCGTGGCTGGGGTGTTTCACTCGACGTGAACACCGAAGAAGCCGTGCGCAAAGCCTGGGTCGCGGCGGAAAAAGAAGGCAGCGAAGTATTGATTGAGCGCTATGTGCGCGGCGATGAACACCGCGTCTTGGTCGTGGGCGACCGCGTGGTGGCCGCCGTGCGTGGCGAAACAGCCACCATCACAGGTGACGGCGTGTCCACCGTCGAGCAACTGATCGACTCGCAAATCAACACCGACCCACGCCGTGGCGTGGCAGAAGGTTTCCCACTCGATTTGATTCGCTTGGACACCCCACGCGGTGAAATGTCCTTGCTACAAATCCAACGCCAAGGCTTGGAGCCCACCAGCGTGCCCGAAAAAGGCCGCATCGTGGTGGTCCAGCGCAACGGCAACCTCAACAACGATGTGACTGACCTGGTGCATCCCGAAGTCGCTGCGGTAGCCACCCTCGCAGCGCGTGTGATTGGTTTGGACATTGCCGGCATCGACATCGTCACCCAAGACATCTCTCGCCCCTTGGAAGAAACCCAAGGCGCCATCATCGAAGTCAACGCAGGTCCCGGCTTGCTGATGCACGTCAAACCTGCCGTGGGTCAACCTCGCCCCGTGGGCAAAGCCATCGTCGAACATTTGTTTGGCCCCAATGAGTCTGGCCGCATTCCCGTGGTGGGCATTGTGGGCAGCCAGCAAACCACCGAGCTGTCGCAACTCGTCGCTTGGTTGTTGCATCTGTCGGGCAAACGCACAGGCTTGGCTTGCAAAGATGGTTTGTACATGGACCAACAGCATTTGGGCAAAACCGATTCACGTGGCTTTGAAGCCTCAGAGCGTTTGCTCATCAACCGCGCACTCGATGCAGCAGTGTTTGAAACCACACCTGCGCTCATCTTGGACGAAGGCTTGGCTTATGACCGCTGCTTGATTGGCGTGGTCACCAACATGCCCGACACCAACACGGCGCTGATTGAAAAACACGACATCCAAACGCCGGAACAAATGCGCACCGTGGTGCGCACCCAAGTTGACTTGGTACTGCCCGAAGGTGCCGCTGTGCTCAATGCAGATGAAGAAGCGGTGACCACCTTGGCCGAGTTGAGCGATGGTGAAGTGGTGTACTACGCCAAAACGCAAGACAACGCCACTGTGACCGCCCATTTGCAAGCAGGTGGTCGTGCCGTGTTCTGCAAAGACGGCCATGTCACCTTGGCGCGTGGTGACCAAGAAACACAGCTCTTTCACCTCGACCTTGAATTGATTGCCCGCTTGCTCAAAGATGGCTTGCACATTTCAACGCTGTTGGCCGCTGTGGCTGCGGCTTGGGCGCTGGACATTGCACCATTGCTGATTCGCGCTGGTTTGAAAAATTTCGGACAACAAAACCAACAAGTTGCCAAAGACATTGCAAGGATGAATGGCTAATGGAAGTCTCTCGTATCCGCGCCCTGCGCGGCCCTAACCTCTGGACCCGTCACACTGCCGTGGAAGCCATGGTCAAGTGCGAAGAGGGTGAAATTGACTTGAGTCAGCACCCTGACTTTGAAAATCGCTTACGTCACCTATTCCCAGGCGTAGGCACCTTGCGTCCGACTGACCACAAGGTCAAGCTCAGCATGGCGCACGCCCTCGAAGCGGCCACCTTGCATTTGCAAATTGAGGCGGGCTGCCCTGTCACCTTCAGCCGAACCACAGCCACAACAGACCACGGCTTGTTCCAAGTGGCCGTGGAATACACCGAAGAGCAAGTGGGCATCATGGCCATCAAGTTGGCCCATGAGCTATGCCTCGCCGCACTCCACAACACCAGCTTCGATGTAGATGCCGCCATTCACCAACTGCGTGAACTCGACGAAGACATTCGCTTGGGCCCATCCACAGGCTCTATCGTCAACGCCGCCATTGCGCGTGGCATTCCCTACCGCCGCTTGACCGAAGGCAGCTTGGTTCAGTTGGGCTGGGGCAGCAAGCAGCGCCGTATTCAAGCCGCTGAAATTGACTCGACCAGTGCGATTGCTGAGTCCATCGCACAAGACAAAGAACTCACAAAGAAGCTGCTGCACGCAGCAGGCGTGCCCGTGCCCTTGGGCCGCCCTGTGATTAGCCCCGACGATGCTTGGGCCGCAGCACAAGAAATCGGCTTGCCCGTGGTCATCAAACCACGCGATGGCAACCAAGGCAAAGGCATCTCTGTCAACGTCACCACAGAAGAAGGCGTGAAAGCCGCTTATGTGGCTGCACGCGCTTGTCGTGAAGAGGTGCTGGTTGAGCGCTTCTTACCCGGCAGCGATTACCGTTTGCTGGTGGTGGGCAACAAACTCGTGGCCGCCGCTCGACGCGAACCTCCGCTGGTCATTGGTAACGGCAAAAACACCGTGCGTGAGTTGGTCGACATCGTCAACGCCGACCCACGTCGTGGTGAAGGTCACGCCACCTCGCTGACCAAAATTCGCTTTGACGACATCGCGATTGCACGCCTCAAAGAACAAGGCTACGAAGCGACCTCCGTGCCCGCCAAAGGCGCACGCGTGATTCTGCGCAACAACGCCAACCTCTCCACAGGCGGCACCGCCACCGACGTGACCGATGACGTCCACCCAGAAGTGGCGCTGCGTGCCATTGCGGCCGCACAAATGGTGGGCCTCGACATTTGTGGCGTGGACGTGGTGTGTGAATCTGTCTTGCGTCCCCTCGAAGAACAAAGCGGCGGCGTGGTGGAAGTCAATGCAGCCCCAGGCTTGCGCATGCACCTGAGCCCTTCGTTTGGCAAAGGCCGTGACGTGGGTGAGGCCGTGATGGCCACCATGTTCCCAGATGGCGGTGATGGTCGTATTCCTGTGATTGCCGTCACGGGCACCAACGGCAAAACCACCACCGTGCGTTTGACCTCTCACCTGCTGCGCGCCAACGGTTTGCGCGTGGGCATGACCAACACCGATGGCGTGTATGTGAACGGCCGTCAAACCGACAGCGGCGACTGCAGCGGCCCACGCAGCGGTCGCAACGTGTTGGCACACCCCGATGTGGACGCCGCCGTGCTCGAAACCGCACGTGGCGGCATGTTGCGCGAAGGCTTGGCCTTTGACCGCTGCCAAGTGGCCGTGGTCACCAACATCGGCATGGGCGACCACTTGGGTTTGAACTACATCACCACCGTCGAAGACTTGGCTGTGTTGAAGCGCGTCATCGTGCAAAACGTAGCCGAATCCGGCACGGCGGTACTCAACGCCACCGACCCCATCGTGGCGGCCATGGCCAACAAGTGCCCAGGCCAAGTGACCTTCTTTGGTTTGGACTCACACCACCCTGTCATTGCCACACACCGTGCGCAAGGAAAACGCGTGCTGTTTGTGGAAGACGACCAAATCGTGGCTATGCAAGGCAACCACTCGGTGCGCATTCCTTTGTCAGAAATTCCCGTCACACGTGGCGGCGCGATCAGCTTCCAAATTGAAAATGCGATGGCATCCATCGGTGCTGCATGGGCAGTGGGCGTGCCTTGGCAAACCATCTGCAAAGGCTTGGCCACGTTTGTGAGCGACAGCAATGCGGTGCCCGGACGCTTCAACGTGTTTGACTACAAAGGTGCCACCGTGATTGCCGACTACGGCCACAACCCAGATGCCATCAAAGCGCTGGTGCAAGCGGTGACCAACCTGCCCGCGCAACGACGCAGTGTGGTGATCAGCGGTGCGGGTGACCGTCGCGACGAAGACATCCGTGAGCAAACACGCATCATTGGTGAAGCGTTTGACGATGTGGTGTTGTACCAAGATGCCTGCCAACGCGGCCGTGTGGACGGCGAGGTGTTAAAACTCTTGCGTCAAGGTTTGGATGGCGCGAAACGCACCTCACACATCGACGAAATTCACGGCGAATTTTTGGCGATTGACCGCGCGATGGATCGTTTGCAAAAAGGCGATTTGTGCTTGATCTTGATTGACCAAGTGGATGAGGCGTTGGCGCACATCACGCAGCGCGTGAACTCGGCGGCTTTGGCTGGCTAAGTTTTTCTGCTTCCATTAAAAAGCCACTCTTTTTGGGAGTGGCTTTTTTGTTTGTTCGTCTGTTCTTCTATCGCTGATGCTGATGGGGCTGTGCGGCGGCTGCCTCACTGGGGTACCAGAATATCGTCAGCCGCCACACAGCCCCATCAGCATCCGAGTATGTAGGAGCGCAAGGTTGCAAACCACTTCTCGGAGCCGATGCAATGACTTAAAACAAGCCTTTGTACTGATCTCGCAGCAAGTTCTTCTGTACCTTACCCATGGTGTTTCTTGGTAGCTCTGCCACCACAAAACACTTCTTGGGAATTTTGAAGTTCGCCAGTTGTGATTTGAGAGCAGCAATCACCGCATCTGCATCCACCTTGGCACCGGGTTTGGCAATCACCACGGCCACACCCACTTCACCAAAGTCAGGATGCGGCACACCAATCAAGGCGCTTTCGGCCACACTCGGCATCTCATTGATGTAGCCCTCAATCTCTGCGGGATAGACGTTGTAACCGCCGCTGATGATGAGGTCTTTGCTGCGCCCCACGATGACCACGTAGCCACGCTCATCCACCTTGCCCACGTCACCGGTTTTGAAGTAACCATCGGCCGTGAACTCTTCTTTGGTCTTCTCGGGCATGCGCCAGTAGCCACCAAACACGTTGGGGCCTTTGACTTGGATGCCGCCAATTTCACCCACGGGCAAGTCATGCCCTTGGTCGTCTTGCACACGCAGGGACACACCGGGCAATGGAAAGCCCACGGTACCGCCACGGCGTTCGGTTTGACTGGGGTAGCGTGGATCGACTGCGTAGGGGTTGGAGGTGAGCATGATGGTTTCGCTCATGCCATAACGCTCCAAAATTGCTTGCCCAGTTCGCTCGCGCCATTCGTTGAAGGTTTCTAGCAACAGTGGTGCAGATCCCGCAATGAACAAACGCATGTTCGACGCTTGTGCTTGGGTAAGGCTTGGCTCGGCCAACATGCGCACGTACAGCGTAGGCACGCCCATGAACACAGTGGCTTCTGGCATTTTGGCGATGACGTATTTGGGATCGAACTTGGACATCCAAATCATCTTGCTGCCGTTGAGCAAGGCCCCATGAATGGCCACAAATAACCCGTGCACGTGGAAGATCGGCAAGGCATGAATGAGCACATCACCTGACTTCCAGCCCCAGTAATCTTTCAAGGTTTGGGCATTGCTGAGCAAGTTGCCGTGCGAGAGCATGGCGCCTTTGCTACGGCCCGTGGTACCGCTGGTGTAGAGAATGGCAGCCAAGTCATCGGCTTTGTTTTGCACCACTTGGTGCTTGTCTGAGCAATGTGCGGCGCGCTCTAACAGGCTGCCTGTGCGGTTGTCGTCCAAGGTGAACACGTTTTGCGTGCCGGCCTTGAAGGCAATCTTGCTGACCCAACCAAAGTTTTTGCTGCTGCACACCACCACGGCAGGTTCGGCGTTGCCAATGAAATACTCAATCTCTGCGCTTTGGTACGCCGTGTTCAAAGGCAAGAACACATAGCCGGCGCGCAAGGTGGCGAGGTAGAGCATGACGGCTTCGACCGACTTCTCCACTTGCACGGCCACGCGTGAGCCTTTGGGGATGTGGAGCGAGTCGAGCAAATTGGCCATCATGGCGCTGGCACGCTCGAGGTCAGACCAGCTGTAGAACAAGCCATCGTCTGTTTCGATGGCGGTTGCGTTTAAATTTTTAGGAAACGCGGCACGCAAAGCCGCATAGAGGTTGTGATTCATCGTCTGTTTTCAATTAGTCGAGTTTGGCACCAGAGGCTTTGACCACCGAGGCCCAGCGTTTGATTTCGTTATGAACAAAAGTGCCAAATTGCGCCCCCGTGACATTTGGAAACTCAGCACCGTTGTTACCCCAAGCCACTTTCACATCGTCACCTGTGGATGCCTTTTTCACTTCTTCCAAAATGCGCGCTTGCACATCGGCTGGCGTGCCTTTGGGGGCCCAGAAGCCATACCACGTGCTGACGGTGTAATCGGGTAAGCCCAACTCCGCCGCACAAGGCACATCAGGAAATGCTGGGTTGCGTTTATTGCCAGACACCATCAAAGCTTTCAAGCGACCGCCTTTGATGTGCTGTGCAGAAGAACCCAAGCCATCAAACATCATGTCGACGTTGCCGCCAATCAAGTCTTGCAATGCAGGACCTGCACCACGGTAAGGGATGTGAGTGATGAAGGTGTTGGTTTGCAACTTGAACAACTCACCAGCCATGTGGTGTGAGGTGCCACCGCCCGCAGAACCGTAATTAAACTTGCCAGGGTTTTTGCGAATCTCTGCCAAGAACGATTTGAAATCACCTGTGATTTTTTTCGGGTTCACCACCAACACCTGCGGTACCAAGGCCACCAAGGCAAGCGGCACAAAATCACGCTCGAGGTCGTAGTCGAGCTTGGGATACATCGAAGGGGCAATCGAGTGATGCACCCCGCCCATGAACAAGGTGTAGCCATCGGGTGCCGCTTTGGCAGCAATGCCTGCGCCCAAATTACCACCGGCCCCGCCTCGGTTATCAATCACCAAAGTCTTGCCGCTTTGCTTGGCAAACTGAGCTGAAAAAGGACGCGCAAACGCATCGGTGCCACCGCCCGCGGGAAACGGAACAATCAAAGTCACAGGCTTGGTCGGCCATGTGCTTTGGGCTTGGGCGCCGACACCGAATGCAGCACATGCCGCTGCGGTGAGTGTCATCCACTGTCGGCGAGTGGATGTTGTTTTGAAATTTTTCATGCGTGTCTCCTGATGGTTTTATTGAACTAGCTCAATTGAAATACATGTCTTCCACGTCACCCGAGGCTGGGGCAATGCCTTTTTCCAGCAACTGGCGGTGTTTGTCTAAACGCTTGAGGTCATAGAGGTAATTGACCATCAACCCATGCGATTGTTTGATGCCTTTGGCCGAAGGGTCGGCAAACCAGTTGATGCGCTCGATGCGTGCGCCATTGCCCAAGTGGAAACGGGCCACGGGGTCGAGCACTTGCTCGCCCTGTTTGCCTTGACCTAAATAATGCGCGCCAGCACGGGTGAGGAATTGGCGCAAAGACGACTTGGCCGACAACACCTCCAGCAGTTGTGGCTGCTCAATGGCGGCCAACACATGACTGGCCGTCGGTGGTTCGAAGCTGATTTCACGCCCCAAAGCCGACAACTCTTTGTCATTGAGTTGCGTCAGCAAGGTTTCCACATTCTTCGCCAACCATGGACGCAAACCAGGAATGGGCGACAAGGTGGCAAAGGTTTTCAGCTTGGGGAACTCTGCGCGCAAGGTTTCCACCACACGCTTGATGAGCGAGTCGCCAAAGCTCACCCCCTTCAATCCGCCTTGTGTGTTGCTGATGGAGTAAAAAATAGCGACCGTGGCTTTTTGCAAATCTTCGGGAGCTGCCGACTCATCCAACAAGGGCATGATGTTGTCAGCCATCTCATGCAAGAGGGCCACTTCTACAAAAATCAAAGGCTCGTTGGGCAAACTGGGATGGAAGAAACCGTAGCAGCGGCGGTCACTGTCCAAGCGGTTTTTCAAATCGGCCCAGCTGCGAATGTCGTGCACGGCTTCGTACTTGATGAGTTTTTCAATCAACGAAGCTGGTGAGTCCCAGCTGATGCTGCGCAGCTCAAGGAAGGCCACATCAAACCAAGTGGAAAAGAGGTTTTCTAACTCGGCATCCAAGGCTTGCAAACGCTTGTTGCCTTTGAGGTGAGGCAACAACTCAGCACGCAAATCCACCAAAAAACGCATGCCGCCAGCCGAAGCCGCAAAACGTTGGAGCAAGCGTGTACGCGGTGACACCAAGGCACGGCGCAGGCGAATCTCTGCAGGGCCTTCGTCTAAGGTTCCTAAAGCAGCGTCGTAGTCATCACGTGCGGCGCGCACTTTGACAGCATCGGGGCCAAACTGCTCGCTGATGAGCAGCCACAAATCTTGACGTTCCGCAGGCTCGGCTTTGGCGTACCAATCTGCCAAAGCTTTGGCGCGGCGACCGCCCTCCACCTCGCTCACACGTGGGTCAACCACGGCTTGTAACAAGGTGAGCGTGCGACGCAAAGTGCGAGGTGACAAGGCTTCTTTCTTTTGGCGCAAGGTGGCGTCCAAACGCTCGCGCGTGGAGCGGTCTTCTTGCTTGGTCGCATCAACCGCGACGGAAGCCGAGTTACGAAGCAAATTGAGTTTGCTGCTGAGCCAAGTTGTCGCGTTCATCCATTCCTCTTTCTCGTTTTAAGCCGTCAACACACTGCGTTGGGTGGAAGCCAATTCACGCAAGGCCTCTCGTTGTTTCAACAAATGATCCCGCATGGCCGCATCAGCAGCTGCGGCATCGCCTGCTTTGAGCGCAGCGAACACGGCCAAGTGTTCTTTCAAACTCTGCTTTAGGCGCCCGGGCGCATGCAACTGCTGCAAACGTGCGAGCTTCAAAATTTTGCGCAAATCAGCAATGGTTTGCGCCAACCATTTGTTGTTGGCCAGCTGAATGATGGCTTCGTGAATGGCGAAGTTGGCTTCGTAGTAATCGTTGATGCGCCCTGCTTCAGCATGCTGTTTGAGGCGCTGGTGCCAAACCTCTAGCGCTTGCACATCAGCAGGCGTGGCGCGCTGCGTGGCATCAAAAGCACAGCGGCCTTCGAGCATGGCAATGACGGGGAAGATGTCGTCTAAGTCTTGCTCTGTGACTTCATTCACAAAGCAGCCTCGGCGCGGCTCATGTCGCACCAAGCCTTCGGCGGTGAGCACCTTGAGTGCTTCACGCAGTGGCGTGCGAGAGATGGACCACAGCTCGCACAGCGTCACTTCATCGATGAAGCTGCCAGGCCTGAGTTGACCATCAAAGATGTAATTGCGCAGCTGCGAAGCCACATCGTCGTGCAAAGAGCTGGGAAGCGTGCGCATGGGGTGAGGGGTTGCTGAGTTCTCTGTAATTACGCGTAATTATGAAATTGAAAAAAGCAAAAAAAAGCCCCAACTCGCAGGGACTTTCCCTCAAGGGCTAACCCTTAAATGAACAGTTACAGAGCTTGAGGTCGGCGCACAGCGTGGAGCCACAAGGCCACGCCCACCAACACCATGGGCACGCACAGCCATTGGCCCATGCTCATGCCAAGCGCCAACAAGCCCAAATGCGCGTCTGGCTCACGGAAATATTCAGCCATGAAACGCAAGCTGCCATAGCCCACCATGAACACACCTGACACGGCGCCGATGGCACGTGGCTTACGGGCATAAAGCCACAAGACGATGAACAGCAAAAGGCCTTCGCCTAAGAATTGGTAAATCTGCGAGGGATGGCGAGGCATGAGACTGCCACTTTGCGGAAACACCATGGCCCACGGCAGGCTTGGGTCTGCCGCCCTGCCCCACAACTCGCCATTGATGAAGTTACCGACGCGGCCTGCGGCCAAACCTGTTGGCACGCAAGGCGCAATGAAATCCGTCACCCACAACCAAGGACGGTGGCGTTGCCATGCAAACACAGCTGTCGCCACAAACACGCCCAACATGCCGCCATGAAAGCTCATGCCACCTTGCCAAACAGCAAACACTTCGAGTGGATGCTCAAGGTAATACGCGGGGTTGTAGAACACGCAATAGCCAATGCGACCGCCCAAGACCACGCCCATCACACCGTAAAACAAAATGTCTTCGATGTCTTGCTTGGACCATGAGCCCAACACCACTTGCGCGGCATAGGGTTCGTGCTTCAAACGCAAGTGGCCCAAGCCCACAAACAAGGCAAACGCTGCCAAGTAAGTAAGGCCGTACCAATGAATGGCGATGGGCCCCAGCGCGAGTGCGACAGGGTCAATTTGTGGGTGAATCAACATGCGTACGTGGTCCGTCTATCAATCCAGCAAGGACAAATCGCGCACAGCGCCTTTGTCCGCAGACGTGGCCAACTTAGCGTAAGCCTTCAAAGCGGCCGACACTTTGCGAGGACGTGGCAAAGCGGGCTTCCAACCCAGTTTGTCTTGTTCGACACGGCGCTTGGCCAACTCTTCATCGCTCACCAACACATTGATCGTACGGTTGGGAATGTCGATGCGAATGCGGTCGCCGTTCTTCACCAAACCAATCGTGCCGCCCGCTGCGGCTTCAGGCGAGCAGTGACCGATTGACAAACCAGATGTGCCACCTGAGAAACGACCATCGGTCAATAAGGCGCAGGCCTTGCCCAAACCTTTGGACTTGATGTAGCTGGTGGGGTACAACATTTCTTGCATGCCGGGACCGCCTTTGGGGCCTTCGTAGCGCACCACCACGATGTCACCCGCTTTGACCTTGTCGCTCAAGATGTTTTCCACGGCTTCGTCTTGGCTTTCCACCACATGGGCGGGACCTTCAAACACCAACAAGCTGTCGTCCACGCCTGCAGTCTTCACCACGCAACCGTCGAGCGCGATGTTGCCGCGCAACACAGCCAAGCCGCCTTCTTTGCTGAAGGCATGGTCGAGTGAGCGAATGCAACCTTCGGCGCGGTCGGTATCTAGGCTAGGCCAACGTGTGTTTTGGCTGAAGGCCACTTGCGTGGGAATGCCCGCTGGGCCAGCCATGTAGAAGTGCTTCACTTCATCGGATGGGTTGCGTGCAATGTCCCACTTATCCAGCGCGTCTTTCATGGTCTTGGCGTGCACGGTGGGCACATCGGTGTGCAACTTGCCTGCGCGGTCCAACTCGCCCAAGATGCCCATGATGCCGCCTGCGCGGTGCACATCTTCGATGTGGTACTTGTTGGTGTTGGGTGCGACTTTGCACAATTGAGGCACGATTTTCGACATGCGGTCGATGTCGGCCATGGTGAATTCAATTTCGGCTTCCTGAGCAATCGCCAACAAATGCAAGATGGTGTTGGTCGAACCACCCATGGCGATGTCCAACGCAATTGCGTTTTCAAACGCTTTGAAGCCCATGGAACGCGGCAGCAACGACGCATCGTCTTGTTCGTAATAGCGCTTGCACATGTCCACAATCGTGCGACCGGCTTGCTTGAACAGCTGCTCGCGGTCCGCATGCGTCGCCACCACAGTGCCATTGCCTGGCAAGGCCAGACCTAGGGCTTCGGCCAAACAGTTCATGGAGTTGGCGGTGAACATGCCTGAGCATGAACCGCAGGTGGGGCAAGCCGAGCGTTCGACTTCGGCCAAATCGGCATCGCTCACTTTGCTGTCAGCGGCCATCACCATGGCATCAATCAAATCGAGTTTCTTGAATTCCATCACTTGCGTTTGCGGATTGGCCAAGCGCACTTTGCCCGCCTCCATCGGACCACCTGAAACAAAAATGACGGGGATGTTCAGGCGCATGGCGGCCATCAACATACCGGGGGTGATCTTGTCGCAGTTGGAGATGCACACAATCGCATCCGCACAATGGGCGTTGACCATGTACTCGACCGAGTCCGCAATGATGTCGCGACTGGGCAGCGAATACAGCATGCCGTCGTGGCCCATGGCAATGCCGTCGTCTACGGCGATGGTGTTGAACTCTTTGGCCACACCGCCTGCCGCTTCGATTTCACGCGCGACAAGTTGACCTAAATCTTTCAAATGCACGTGGCCTGGCACAAACTGCGTGAACGAGTTGGCAATGGCGATGATCGGCTTTTGAAAGTCGTCATCCTTCATGCCTGTGGCACGCCACAAGGAACGGGCGCCCGCCATGTTGCGGCCAGCGGTGGAGGTCTTGGAACGATAAGCAGGCATGTGTGGGCTCCGGTCAGAAAAGCTTCAGAAAAATCTCATGGAATTATCGCCCACGCTCAAGCGATCACTGGCATATACGCCCATAGACATCGCCCCACGTGGGGCTTATTTGCTGCTTCTATGCGCACGCTACACTGGCATCGTCTCAGAGTTCCCCCGTGAGGTATGCATGAATAATCCACTTTTTGCGCTCGCCGCTATCGCTGTCGCCTCGGTGTCTACCCCTGTTTGGGCAGACTTTGCACTGGCCACTTCTAAAAACTGCATGGCCTGTCATGCGACCGACAAAAAATTGGTAGGCCCAGCCTTCAAAGATGTGGCGGCCAAATACGTAGGCGACAAAACTGCGGCAGACAAGCTAGCGACCAAAATTCAAAAAGGTGGCGCTGGTGTATGGGGCCCTGTGCCCATGCCAGCCAACACACAAGTGAACGATGCCGAGGCCAAAAAGCTGGCCGCTTGGGTGCTGACCATCAAGTAAGCCCCCGCTGAAAGCATTCCGACAGCGGCTTTGAGTAAACTCAGCCGCTGTTTTTACCTCTGGCCTTTTTCAGGACTATTTCCATGACCACGATCCGCCAAAACGACCTGATTGAATCGGTCGCTGCCGCTCTGCAATACATCAGCTACTACCACCCTGCTGACTTCATTTCGCACTTGGCCAGCGCCTACGAACGCGAGCAAAGCCCTGCAGCCAAAGACGCCATCGCACAAATCTTGACCAACAGCAAGATGAGCGCCTTGGGCCACCGCCCGATTTGTCAAGACACCGGCATCGTGAACGTGTTCTTGAAAATCGGTATGGACGTGCGTTGGGAAGGTTTCACCGGCAGCTTGGAAGACGCCGTCAACGAAGGCGTGCGCCGTGGCTACAACCACCCCGACAACATGCTGCGCGCTTCGGTGGTGGATGACCCCCAGTTCGCACGTAAAAACACCAAAGACAACACGCCCGCGGTCATCTTCACGCAAATCGTGCCTGGCAACAAAGTCGACGTGACCGTGGCAGCCAAAGGCGGCGGTAGCGAGAACAAGTCCAAGATGTACATGCTCAACCCCAGCGACAACATCGTCGATTGGGTGCTGAAAACTGTGCCCACCATGGGCGCGGGCTGGTGCCCTCCCGGCATGTTGGGCATTGGCATTGGCGGCACTGCTGAAAAAGCAGTGCTCATGGCCAAAGAAAGCTTGATGGACGACCTCGACATGTACCAATTGTTGGAGAAATCCAGCAAAGGCGAGAAGCTCACTCAAGTTGAAGAGTTACGTTTGGAGCTGTACCACAAGGTGAACGCCTTGGGCATTGGTGCACAAGGCTTGGGCGGCTTGACCACTGTGCTTGACGTGAAAATCAAGATGTACCCCACGCACGCGGCCAGCAAGCCGATTGCCATGATTCCAAACTGTGCCGCCACACGCCACGCCCACTTTGTGATGGACGGCTCTGGCCCTGTGTATTTGGAAGCCCCTTCACTCGACTTGTGGCCCAACGTGGACTGGGCGCCAGACACGCAAAAGAGCAAGCGCGTGGACCTCAACACCCTCACCAAAGAGGAAGTGGCGAGCTGGAAGCCAGGTCAAACTCTTCTGCTCAACGGCAAAATGCTCACCGGCCGCGATGCCGCACACAAACGCATCCAGGACATGCTGGCCAAGGGTGAGAAGTTGCCTGTGGACTTCACCAACCGCGTGATTTACTACGTTGGCCCCGTCGACCCCGTGCGTGACGAAGTGGTTGGCCCAGCAGGCCCCACCACCGCCACCCGCATGGACAAGTTCACCGAAATGATGCTGGCCCAAACCGGCTTGATTTCAATGGTGGGTAAAGCCGAACGTGGCCCAACGGCCATCGAAGCCATCAAGAAGCACAAGTCGGCTTACCTCATGGCGGTGGGCGGCGCGGCTTACTTGGTGTCCAAGGCTATCAAACACGCCAAAGTGGTGGGCTTTGCTGACCTCGGCATGGAAGCCATTTATGAGTTCGACGTGGTCGACATGCCCGTGACTGTGGCGGTGGACTCAGGTGGCACCAGCGCCCACATCACCGGCCCTGCTGAGTGGGAAAAGCGCATTGCTACGGGTGAATTCAAAGGCATTGGCATCAAGTCCAACTGAGCTTCATTGCCCCAATAAAAAAACCGCGCTGAGCGCGGTTTTTTTATGTCTTGAGCATCAGTGCAAATGACGTGGCTTGCGCCCGCCATGACCACCGCCGTGGCCGCCATTAGGCCCGCGTGGTGGACGCCCCAAATCAAGCGAGTTCACCAAGTTGTCAAAGCGCGCTGAAAACAGTTTGTCGATCTCATTGACCACACCACCCAACTCAGCGCCATCGAAGTGGCGCTCCATCAAGTGAATCACGTCGTTGACCAACATGTCACGTTGCGCTTGCATAATGTCGGCGGGCGTCGGCCCCACAAAGAGCATCATGAAATCGTCACGCGAATCTTGGCCACGAGCGTCATCTTCGTCATCAAAGTCGCTGTCATAAAACGTGACTTCAATGGGGGCGCCTGCAGCAGTGAGCTCGTTCAAGTTCATGCACATCTCGTCAAGACTTTGACGGAAGTCATCGTCGCCAGATACCGTCCAACACATTTGCAGGGTGCGTTCTTCGGGATTGAAACGAATGCCTGGTTCTTCGGGGTAGGAGCTGCTTGCTCCATCTTCGAGGGATGTGGCGCCCGCGTATTGCCACAAAGGGCGCAGCGCGTCTTGTAACTGTTCTAAGCCGACTTCGGGCTGTAGCGGGACCAGTCCATGCACATGGATTTCATACGCGGCGTTGTAGCGTGCCATGACGAAACTCCTTACTTGTGCTTATTGATGGTGCCTGAGGCCGGAATCGAACCGGCACGCCCCTTACGGAAGCGAGAGATTTTAAGTCTCTTGTGTCTACCAATTTCACCACTCAGGCAGTGTCGTTGTGTGGGCACATTTTACGTCAGCCTCCTCTGAGACTCGGGCAACTCATGACTGATTTCAGATATTTTTTCGTCTATATTGGCGATTAATTTTTTTAAGCATCGCTTAAAACATAAAACCACATAACCCATTAAGGAAACTGCTAATGACACAACGCACCACACACCATTTTTTGCTGGCTGCCCTGCTTGGCTTCAGCCTAAACATGGCCCAAGCTGCAGACCCCGTGGTGAAGAAGTCAGATGCTGGCATTTGCCACGACAAGACCAGCCCATCTTTCGGCAACACCAAAAAGTTCACAAGTTTTGCATCCATGGACGAATGCGTCAAAAGCGGAGGTCGCCCCGCTGCAGGTCAAGCCGCTGCTGCGGGCCCCATCGTGAAGAAATCTGATTCCGGCATTTGCCACGACAAAAACAGCCCCAGCTACGAACGCACCAAAAAATTCACAGAGTTCAAGACTGTGGATGAGTGCGTGAAAAGTGGCGGCACACTGCCTAAGAAGTAAATCGCAGGCCAAACAGCGCAGCGCTCAAAGGCCTGCGCTGTTTTTCGCCACTTCGTCAAAAATCTTTTGACGAATTTCGTTTTTGCGGCGCAGCTGTGAGCGCTTGTTAGATGGCACCTCTTGCTCCGAGCGCGGTACCCATTGAATCGGTAGATTCCAATGTGTTTTAGAAAGTGCCCCTGTAGAACCTAACTCTTGCCACAGGCTATCGTAGCTCTGCCCCACCCGCTGAGACAAACTGCGATAGCCCGAATAGACGTGGGCAGAATCAGATACCCCCACCATGGCTATCAAACCCCAACCGGAAGCCAAGCCTTGGAGTGCAGTCATCAGAATATTTTGAGGACGTGTACGCTCCATTTTTTGCGTCACGATTTTGATTTCTTGGTTAGCAGAACGCTGTCCTTGCATATTGCCTATTACCATGACAAAACCATCTTTAACAACGCCTAGCATTTGAGCAGGCAGCACACTAAAAGCTGTCTTCATCACCGAAATTTCGTTAAATTTCAAATGCATTTCTAACTCCCCTTCACGCCCTAAAGCACGGCCAGGCAATAGAACCACACTGACCACACCCTCAGGATAAGTTTGGGAAAAAACCTCATAACTATTGCGCTCATAAAACGCCTGCACGACATCTGCGGTGTATCTCTTGAGCAGCCAGTCAAAGAAAGCCAACTGAGCTTGTGCGCGATCTGTGACGCTCAAACCACGCCACAAATAAGAACGCATGGGGCGCAGCATTAAAGGCAACTCATGCTGCGTTAAAGCATCTAATTTATGACGAACAAAAAAGCTTCGTATTTCTTGTAAGTGACTGCGACACAAAAGATAGCGCAAACGAAACTTCAAACGACGTTTCGCGGTTTGCAACCATCCCCCCGCCCCATCGTCGGTAAGACGGAACAGAGCTTCAGCGGTAGGACTTTTTGATTTTTTTGACAGCATCAGGGGGGGGGCGAATCGGTAAACACAAAAAAGCCCCTGCAACATGTGTTTCAGGGGCTCTTTGAAATTGGAGCGGGAAACGAGGCTCGAACTCGCGACCTCAACCTTGGCAAGGTTGCGCTCTACCAACTGAGCTATTCCCGCGTGGAGTGATTAATTCCGAAGCCGTGATTCTAATCACAAATTAACTCGATTTCAGGATTACGATGAAGAAAATTTCAAAACTGCCATGTCGCACGACCCATCAGGCCCTAAAACCAGCACCATCTCGGCACCTTGGTGGATAGATGTGCCTCATGAATATTCACAAAAAATAACTCACGAAGGTCTGTCATCCAATGAAGCTCGCGTGCGCCTGAGTTGCGTGGGGCCAAACACGCTCTCACACCATCGAGGTCCTTCATTGATTCGCCAGTTTTTGGCTCGATTCAAAAATCCCTTGGTGGTGGTGCTGCTGCTGGCTAGTTCTGTTTCAGCCCTCACAGGGGAGGTTACCAACTTCGCCATCATCAGCGGCATTGTGTTGCTAAGTGTCACCTTGGATTTTGTGCAAGAGTTTCGAGCCAATGCAGCAGCAGACAAGTTGAGGCAATCGGTCTCTGTGCGCACCACTGTGTTACGCGATGGCCAACCCGTTGATATTCCAGTGCGCGAGGTTGTCCCTGGTGATGTGGCCTTGCTCAGCGCAGGCAGCTTGGTCCCTGCTGATGCCTTGGTACTTGAAGCCAAAGACTTGTTCGTCAATCAATCTCTGCTAACCGGCGAGGCCTACCCCGTTGAAAAACACCCAGGTCAATTGGCAAACAATGCCACCGATTTGCAAGAAGCCAGCAACACTGTCTTCATGGGTACTTCGGTGATTGGTGGAAGCGCTCGGGTTCTGGTGATGAAGACTGGAGCGCAAACAGCCATGGGTGACATTGCGGACAGCATTCAAAAACCCACGCCCGCCACATCGTTTGAGATAGGGACACGACGTTTTGGCATGCTCATCATGCGATTGACTGTGGTGTTGGTGTTGTTTGTGTTACTGGTCAACGCTTGGTTCCACAAACCATGGCTGGAATCCTTCTTGTTTGCAGTGGCTTTGGCGGTGGGTTTGACACCCGAGCTATTGCCCATGGTGGTTTCTGTCACTTTATCGCGTGGCGCCCTTCGGATGGCTAAGCTAGAAATGATTGTGAAACGCCAGTCTGCCATTCAAGACTTGGGTTCGATGGATGTGCTCTGCACGGACAAAACCGGCACGCTGACCGAAGCCAAGATTCGTTTGGAGCGCCACTTGGACCTCAGCAACCAAGAAAGTCCACGCGTCTTAGAGTTGGCGTACATCAACAGCTTTTTTGAAACAGGCTTGAAAAGCCCGCTGGATGAGGCCATTCTGAATCACCAGACCATCGACGTCAGCGCTTGGAGAAAAATCGACGAGATACCGTTTGACTTTGAGCGACGCTGCGTCTCCGTATTGGTGGACAACGGCTCACAGCGATGGTTGGTAGCCAAAGGCGCGGCTGAAGACATTGTTCGCTTATGTACGCATGTTGAGCGCACCACCGCAGATGGCATACAGCCATGCGATATCAATGCATCCAATTTACAAAGCACTTGTGACCTCTACCATGCGTTAGAAAGTGACGGACTACGTGTTTTGGGCGTGGCCTGGCGAGAAGTGCCACGTGACCAGAAAAGCGCCGCCATCAATGATGAGTCTGCGCTGGTACTGGCAGGCTTTGCTGCCTTCTTAGACCCCCCCAAAGAAAGCGCAGCCCCAGCACTCGCAAAACTTCAACAAGCTGGCGTGGCTATCAAAGTCGTCACAGGCGACAGCGACTTGGTCACACGCCACGTGTGCCAGCAATTGAACATCGAAGTCACCGGCGTGTTAACCGGTAAAGAGATTGCACAACTCGATGATCAAGTGTTGCAGCGTCGGGTTGAAACCGCCAACTTATTTTGTCGCGTGAATCCAGGACAAAAGCAACGCGTCATCTTGGCTCTCAAAGCCAATGGTCACGTAGTGGGCTACATGGGGGATGGCATCAACGATGCACCCTCATTGCATGCCGCCGATGTGGGCCTATCCGTTGACTCCGCCGTGGACGTGGCCAAAGCAGCGGCAGACATGATCTTGCTCAAGCAAGACCTCAATGTCTTACATGCTGGTGTCCTAGAGGGGCGTCGCACCTTCGGCAACATCATGAAGTACATCATGATGGGCACCAGCTCCAACTTTGGCAATATGTTCAGCATGGCTGGAGCCGCCTTGTTTCTGCCTTTCTTGCCAATGTTGCCCACACAAATTCTGTTGAACAACATTCTGTACGACATCTCTGAAATACCAATTCCCTTAGACGAAGTCGACACCGAGGAAACCGCCAAACCGCGTGTGCTTGACCTCAGCTTCATTCGCAACTTCATGCTCGTCATTGGGCCTATCAGCTCAGTGTTTGACTTCTTGACCTTTTATGTGTTGCTGGAGGTTTTAAAAGCTGAAGAGCAGCTGTTTCAAACCGGTTGGTTTGTCGAGTCGCTGTGCACGCAGGTGTTGGTCATCTTCATCATTCGCACCAGAGGCAACCCATTCAAGAGCAAGCCGCATCCACTGCTCACATGCACCTCGCTGCTCGTGGTGGCAACGGCCATTGGACTACCACTCACACCACTGGGCACTCACTTGGGCTTTGTTGCGCCACCTGTTTACTTCTACGGCATCTTGGCCGCCATGGTGTTGACCTACCTTGGCGTGGTCGAGGTGGTGAAGCGCATTTTTTACAAACGCGCTTTCGCACATCAATAACCCAAGGCCTTGGCTATCTTGTGACGAGGCACCGTGGTTTTGGGGCACTGGCCTTTGGGCCATTCAAACCATTGCCGCACGTCCTCTTCCAACCCTACGCCATGCATGTAGTTGTAGATTGCCTTTTTCAAACCGCGGCCCAAGGTGTCATGGTCGGTGCCTGTCGGGTCGATGAAAGCAATGTCGTTTTTGGCAAAACTCACCTCAGGCAAGGGCACCACTTGCACACCGTAGTCAGCGGGGGTCTTGCCTACGGGCGAATGCACCGTGCAGGCAAAGCGGTGGAAGAAGCCGCTTTGAATGCATCCGTTCTCAAACAGTTGGCGCACATACTCCAAGGCGTCCACAGTGTCTTGCAAGGTTTGGGTTGGGAAGCCATACATCAGATACGCATGCACCAAGATGCCCGCCTCTGAAAAACCTTTGGTGACTTGCGCCACTTGTTCGACTGAGACACCTTTTTTCATGAGATGCAGCAATCGGTCTGAAGCCACCTCTAAGCCCCCCGACATGGCAATGCAACCGCTCTCGGCAAGCAACTCTGCCAACTCTGGCGTAAAGGTTTTTTCAAACCGAATATTTCCCCACCAAGAAATATGCACCTTGCGGCGCAACAGCTCTTCAGCCAAGGCCTTCAATGCTTTAGGAGGTGCAGCCTCGTCGACAAAGTGAAAGCCCGTCTGCCCTGTCTCAGCCACGATTTGTTCAATACGGTCAACCAGTGTGGTGGCTGAGGCAGTTTCGTAGCGAGAGATGTAGTCCAAGCTCACATCGCAAAAACTGCATTTTTTCCAATAGCAACCATGCGCCACCGTCAACTTGTTCCAACGGCCATCGCTCCATAAGCGATGCATGGGGTTGAGCATGTCCAGCAACGACAAATAGCGGTCTAGCGGTAATCCATCCCAAGTGGGTGTGCCGACGTCTTCAAAAAGTACATCAGGCTCTGCCCAGTTCATCAGTTGCACCGCGCCTGCATCGTTGCGCACAAACGTACGAACCAAACGCTGCACGCTGCGTTTACCTTGCAAGTGCTCTAGCAACGCCAACAAAGGTCGCTCTCCTGCGTCTAGGCTGATGAAGTCCACATAGTCAAACACGCGAGGCTCGGTCAGCTCGCGCAACTCGGTGTTCACAAAACCGCCCCCCAAACCAATACGTATGTGTGGGTAATGTGCTTTGATGGTCTGCGCCATGCGAAACGCCGCATACACCGCACCTGGAAACGGCACAGACAACAACACCAACTGAGGTTGGTGTTTGGCAATCACCGCCAAGGTCAGCGCTTGTAATGTGTCGTCGACCAACGTATGTGGCGCCTCCAAAGCTTGGGCTAAAGGTTCAAACGTAGCTTGGCTACCTGCCAGCTGTTCGGCGTAGCGCACAAACTCAAAACGGCTGTCGACGGCATCTCGCAGCACATCGGCCAAGTCATTCAGATACAACGTGGCCAGATGGCGCGCTCGGTCTTGTTGGCCTAAGGCGCCAAAGGCCCAAGCCAGCGGGTCACCACTACCCTCGTCGTCATAAACATCCAGTGCGTCAAAGCGCGGACCTTCAGGCAAGAAGCCCCGACCTGCGATGCGATGGCTCAGCGTCGAGTCACGCCCCTGCAAAAACGCAATCGTGGGGGCCACGGTAGATTGGTAGCGCTCGAAATAGTCCAAAAAGTAGTTCACACACGCGGTTCGCTTTGCTTCGGGCTTGGCTAGCGCACAGTCTCGCACCTGGGCTAAACCCATGGGCGTGAACAAGGCCAACACCAAAGCCAAGGCCAAATCCTCTTGCACGGCATCCACGCCCTGAGAACGCAAAAAGCCCGTCAAATACGCCGTCGAGGGATAAGGCGTGTTGAGTTGCGTCATCGGAGGGATGAGGCTCAGAACACGAAAAGATGAGGTGAAAGGAGAAGATTCAAGCATGGTGAGCGGTCATTATCGATGCCCCTTAGATGGGGCAAGTCAGGTGGTCAAATCAAAGTAAATTCTGTAAAAATCTTCAAAACCACTCAAGATTGTCGGTTTGATGTCGAAACCAAAAAGCTAACTTTCTTTTTTAAACACAACAAGGACACCACTGTGAGCAACATGACCCCTACTTGCGCCTGCTGCGGCCCACTCCAATTGGCCGGCAATCACTCACGCCGCGGCTTCTTAGCCGCCGGTGCTGCCACCATGGCTGGCGGTTTGCTGGGCATGGCGCCCTTCCAAGCCCAAGCTGCAAGCGGCAACTACGAAGCCATGCTGGTCAACTGTATTGACCCACGCTTCACCACCTTGAGCTGGCAATACATGGGCCTGCTGCAAGGCATCAGCCGCGACAAACTGACAGACAACTACAGCCAGTTCGTCATCGCCGGTGGTCCTATCGGCGCGGTGCACCCAAAATTCTCCGCATGGCACAAAGCCTACTGGGACAACTTGGACATCACTGTGTCCTTGCACCACATCAAGCGCGTAGTGGGCATTACCCACCGCGATTGCGGCGCAGCCAAGCTGGCGTTCGGTGACGACAAAGTGGCGGATAAGCATGACGAAACAGAGGCCCATGCAGAAGCCTTGAACGAGTTCCGCCGCCAAGTGCAAAAACGCCACCCCAAACTCAGCGTCATCACCGGTGTGATGAGCTTGGACGGTCGCGTCGATTTGATTGGCTAAATCGCTAAAGCCTTGGCAACTTGGACCGATACATAGGGTTCAAGGTTGCTTAGGTTTATGACCGCTCTCGCCACCAGCCCGAAGTTTTAGGGCGCGTGTGGACTCCAATTCACCGCCGAGAGCGGTCCCCTTTTTATTTACAAGCGACCTCGTGCATACGGTAGTGCCGAATGTCGTCAAAGTGCAGTGGCGTCTTAATAAACTGCTTCGCAAATTCTGAATTGCTACCTTGAATAAACGCATCTTTTGACTGATGCGTGATGAAGGGCACCTTACCCACCATATCGCGATAAAAGATGCGTTCCATCAACTGAATGGATTGTTCTTGGCAGTTGATCTCATACGTCGATTGTTCGGATGAGTAGTTGTACAACGTCACCTTCACCACAGCTTTAGGCGTGTGATACGGCACCTTGGCATCGACTGGTAATTGCGTGAAGGTACGCAACACCTTGACCTTGCCCTTGTCCTCGATCGGCGCGTAGTAGTAATCGCTGGATCCGTGGTTGTTATTTGTGAAGTACACCCAACCCGCCCAAACCGATGGTTGAAGTACGGCGACCAACAATAGAAGTAAATATTTATGCATAACTCGCTCTAATTTTATTTGGAAACATAAATCATGGAAAATCTGAGCATGACTGATACAACCACTCAACGCCCAGCCCTGCCAGACCATCTCTCCATCGATCCACGCAGCCCGCACTACGCACCTGCGGTCTTCGAGCATGAAATTGGCATTCACTTCAACGACAAAGAGCGCTTTGATGTTGAAGAGTATTGTTTGTCTGAGGGATGGATCAAAGTTCCAGCCAACAAAACCCTAGACCGCAAAGGCAAACCCTTGCTGATCAAGCTCAAAGGTAAAGTTGAGGCTTTTTACAAGTAAACGAGACCGCGCGACATGACAAAAGCATATGTGATTGGCCAAATCAGCATCATCAACCCTGAGGGCTATGCCGCGTATGCAGCACAAGTGCCCCAAACCATTGCGGCCGTTGGCGGAAAATATTTGGTACGCGGCGGCAATGCAAGTCAATTAGAAGGTCAATCTATGGGACAACGAAACGTCGTCCTTGAATTTCCAAGTCGCGAAATAGCGCAAGCGTGGTATGCCAGCGAGGCTTACCAGGCCATCATTCAACACCGAACAGACAACGCCACGGGCACCTTGGTCTTAGTCGACGAGTACGTGCCATGAGCATCTCGCGCATGCAAAAAATTGGCCTTGCTTTTTTTCTTTGCACTCTGTTGCCAGCCTATCTCATTGCCAACTGGCGTCATGAGACCAACCTCAACGCCATTACCGATAGGTTTGAGCGAGAACAAAAACTTCATCTCAGTACAGACAAGCTGGTCAGCAACTGCGAGCGTAATGAAGAAAAAGAAAGCGACCACTACAGTGCAAATCATCAAATTTGTACGCAAGGTTTGGAAGAACATGCATCTACATCTCAGGCCATGGACGTGTTGACACAAGAAAAGATGCAGAACGAAGCGCATTGGTATCGTAATTTTTTTGTGTCTGTTGCAGTCTTGAATCTATTGGGCTTATTGTTTTATCAAGGCAATGCAGTTTTAAAGCGTGAACAAATTTAAAACAGCAGCTTGGTTGGAAAGACCGTATTTCGTATCAGATGTACCGCCATCACATGAAATAAAAAGCCGTTACTGCGAACAGTAACGGCTTTTTACTTGGAGCCTAGGTGTCAGTCGATTTTGAGTTTGAGTTCGTTGATCAATTTGCTGTATTTCGCTTGATCACGCTTGATGATTCGGTTCATTTCTTCAGGCGACGTCATGAAGGGCTCAATACCGCCAGCATTCG
>Ga0228699_1000199_pt1 | contig 52851 bp, 49 predicted proteins | sample McNCre217_Aug_MG_FD_178016 | JGI IMG/M metagenome (GOLD analysis project Ga0228699, IMG submission 178016) | Freshwater microbial communities from McNutts Creek, Athens, Georgia, United States - 2-17_Aug_MG | ecosystem: Environmental > Aquatic > Freshwater > Creek | place: USA: Georgia... | reverse complement strand
AGGTAAGTCGTTTGGGTGGTAACACCCCGGCGCTCTGGTCTTTGACCCAAGAAACCCCCGCTATAGCTCTGGCTTAGCGGTGGGAGACTTCATGTACAAGATGGAAAAGGCGTGCAAGCCTCTCTTTAAGGTTGCACCAAATCATACGAGTCAGGAATGTGCCAGTTGCGGCCACATTCACTCTGGAAACAGGAAAACCCAAGCTGACTTCGAGTGCCTGTCATGCGGGCACCGGGATAACGCGGACCACAATGCGGCCATCGTTATTCGAAAACGAGCAATTAATCTGATTCTTCACTCTGGGACAGAGTTGGTTGGCACAAGTAAAAACGTGCTTCAACCAGGGACAAGCGCTAACTCGCGTAAGACGCGGGCTGTGAAAGCAGCTCGCGCTACGGGTTGTTTGTCAAAAAAGAAAATGGCTGCCACGCAGTCATTGGAAGCTCGGTTGCTTTAGCTCCGAGTAGTTCACCATAAAAGAAGGAAGTATGGAAAATCGAACACGAAACGGACATCAGCGCAAGACAAGATCAGACTTGTCGTGAATAATCTAGCTATCGCCTGGATTTCAGACGGTGGTGCAACTGGGACACCTAAACATTCCGAGTATTAACTGCCAATTGCGACGGTGATTGGCTGCCCGGAAGGGAAAACCGAAAAATGCAAGGGGGGCGAATGCCTCTCTCTTGGAGGGGTGCGATGCATCCCGTCCATGTTCGCATCAACAGAGAAGGACCGCGCATTCATGAATGCGTCAGCGTCTGTTCTCATGTAAACACCAAAAAATTAAGTTTGCATCAAAAGTGCTGAGCGTCTTTGTTACACAAGGGCATTGAACACTTCTCGACGCAACTCGAGCAGCGCCAGTCTCGTACTGGCATCAAACAGCGGCACGCCGCTTTCATAAACCCGTCCGGGAAGACTTCCCGGTTGGGAGGTACTCCGGGCATTTCGCTGGAGGAACGATGAAATTCATCACCTATGGCTACTGGGGTTACACCCATGCAAGCCCTGGTTCCTGAAACACGGATACCAATACAGCTGTTTCTACCCATCTTCACGACTCACGAAATTCAAGCGTGGGAACAAGAAGAACGCAAGCGCATCGAGCACAAAAACAAGCGTCACGCTGAGTATTTGTCACGAACCTACAAGTTCGTGGTTGATACATCTTCAGACGATTTGTTTGAGCGCATTGATGACAGCGTTCTGGACATGCCACTTATTGGCCCTTCAGAAGGCAACGAACTGAACATCGATCAATCGCAGAAATGTGATGAGAAAGAGTTTCAGGCCGAGGTTTTCGATGAGGGCGACAAAGAGGAATGGACGGACGCTGCTGCAGATCAACTTCATGAGGCAGTTTTGCACTACTCACTGAAGGCTTTGCAGGCTCGCGGAAATGGGGCGGAAAAAAAGGAGATTCTTCGCTGGATCTTCAAACCCGATGTGATGTTCGCAAAGATTTCCACCCCCTCGGGGGCTGTGAAAGAAGTTGCGCTTCGTCAAAACGAAACACCTTTCTCATTCGTACGCTGCTGCAATATTTGCGGCCTGCGCCACGAAAAGTTGATGGAGGATTTAACTCCCATCATTGCCGAGATCGGACTTGAAAAAGACTTTAAGGAACTTTTCAATGGAAGCAAATAACCCTGTACTGAAGAAGTACAACGTGCGTGCAACATTCAATTTGAATGAGGCACCAGAAAACGCAGAAATCCCAGGCCTTGCGCCAGGACTTAACGGTGTCCCCCCAATGGATCCCGCTTATGTCTTCGACTCTGAACGCATGCGTCAATTGACGATGTTCTGGGTAGGTGGTTTCAAAGCTCTCTTGATTGAAGGTGATCCTGCCGCTGGCAAGACCTCTTTGATTGAGCAGTGGCATGCGCGGCTGAATGTGCCCCTTTACAAGGTGCCATGTTCGCCCACTACAGAGAATTTCCGTTTGATCGGCCAATTGCTTCCTTCCGAGGATGGCAAATTGCGCTGGCAAGACGGACCCGTTCTCAAGGCTTGTCGTGAAGGCACTTCGGTGCTGCTCGACGAGTACAACACTCTTGACCCAGGCGAAGCCACGGGTCTGAACATGTTGCTTGAAGGGTATTCATGGACGATCCCAGAAACGGGTGAGACCATTACGCCGGCCAGGACAACTCGGTTCTTTGCAACTCAAAATGCGGTTGATAGCCGTGCAACAGTTGCAGGACGGAACATCCAAGACGTGGCCAATGATGATCGCTTTTCCTACATGGAAGTTGATTATTTGAAGCCTGAATTGGAAGAGGCTTTGGTGGTTCGCCACTTGGTTTCTGGAGGAATTCCACAAAACGTAGCGACCAACATTGCCAGCGTTTGTGTGAAAGTCGCCAACACCGTTCGTCAGTCGTATCGTGACGGTGCCGAAGGTATCGACAAGCCCATCTCTACCCGAGTTGTGCTTCGTTGGGCCAAGTACACAGTCATGTACCAAAACGTTCTTCGTGCGCAGGGTCGAAGTGGGTTGCATTACGCAATCCGCCAATCGGTCCGGATGTCTTCTTCCATGGCTCAGTCCGTGAACGGGGTCATTACGCTGGAAGCAGGTTACGACGAGAACTTGAGTAGTTGAGGTCAAGGATGATCACCATCTTTGACGTTTACGTTCACCCGCAGCGCGGTCAGTGGGGCACTTCGGTGCAACCTGGTCAGGCGCTGTCGGCTGAAATCAAGGAAGACGGCATCTTGAAACTGGAACGGATTGATCCCATTCGATTCTCCGCAGAACTTAGTAAACGCATTCGCATGGGTTACACCAAGATTGCAAAGCCTAAGTATCTGCACCAGTTCAAGAATGACAGCAATCAGTCGTGCGGCTTGTTCAGTGAAACGCACCCAGACCTCAAAGTCATGGGCCACTCGCTGATCATGTTCGCAACTAAGCCGCACTCGCTCGACCTTCCAGCTCTATTGGCTGTGTGGGAAGAACGACTGCAGTCTGTCACTGGTGTTATCGACTTGGGGCCCAAATGGCTGGATCACATCCGTGATTCTGGCCAGTACCTCACGGCCTTCACCGATCACCCTGCCATGAGCCTTTTGCTTGCGCAATGGGCAATTGAGAACAGGTCGATCCTGCTAACAACCGAAAGAGAGCCGCCCGTCGAATCTCCTTCGCAAAAACCGTTGCTGTGGAAGAAATTTCTCATGCACTGGTTTGAAGAAAAGAAAATTCAAACTGCTTTGAATCAACTCGGCTGGTCACTCAGCGAGTTGCTCAACAGCAAATTTGAAATTCCGCAAATCTCATCAGCGTCCCCGGACGTAGACGGATGGAATAGCGCCTCTCAAATGGCTGCTTTCTAGCCCGGACCGAATGGCTTTTGCATTTACTGCAAAGCCTTCAAAACTTCAGTGCGCATGACTTAGTTCTTGTGTGCTGAATTCAAAAAACTTTAACAACAAAGCCAGGATGCGATTGGTATGAAATGCCATCGCACTTATGGAACCTTTTAAGAGGAAACATCATGCATTACTTTGGTTATTTGCTCGGCTCGACCCTGCGTTTTCCGTTTGTGCTGGCCATGAAAATGGTCAAATCAATTGTTATGTTCTTCGTGGCTCCGGCCGTGAAGTGGCATGCAAACCGTAAACAAGTCCAAGAAACTCGCGAAATTCGCAAGAAATTGGATGAACAAAGTGCTCCCGTGGATGTGCAGACAGTGAAGTTGGACAAGGATTCCAGTACCGGCCCCGCAAAGGTCTTAAAGGAAAATGAGTTTGAAGTTGCTGATCGAATCATCTCTTTGAGCTTGGTGCCGCCTGTTGGTGTCATCAACATGCGCATCTACGAAAGTGCGAAAAAGATCAAGCGCGATCTCATCATCACCGAACCGGTGTTGCGTGGGTTGCTCAAAGGTCGTCGTCACACGTTGACTGATATCCCATTTGATAGCATCAAAGGGACACATGACGCGATTGAAGAGACCATCGAATTTGCTGAGAAATTCATCAATGAAGTGGGCAATCAACGAGTCAAGGGCATCAAACCTAAAAAAGAAGAGTACAAGGCCAAACCTCCACAAGAGGTACAGCCAACGACTCAGAAAGAATCTGAGCAGGCGAAAATTCCTGCAAAAGAGTTCAAAACAACCATTTTCCAGGAGCCACAATCACCCGTGCATGCGCGAGCAAGCAAGTTTGAACGTCAGCCGATGGACAAGCATGTTGTAGAGTCGGCTAAGTCTTTGTCATCGCAGGTGTTCGCACCTAAAGTGACAAAAGGCATTACCTACGTGGGGATTCTTAAAGAAGCAGATTTTCGGCGGATTGTTCCATCCGATGGTCGTGCAAGCTTTGAAATCTTTCAAGCAACATTGCTTCTTGAAAATGGCGCAGAACTTCCATTGCGTGGCGTTGAGCTGGAGCGTGCACTTGATAATGCAGGCTGCTCAGTAGGTCAAAAAATTGCAATCACTCCCATGGGCAAAGTGCCAGTCACTTTGGCTAATGGAAATGAAGGCAGCAAGAACCTCTACGTTGTAAAGACCATGAAATGATCTCAATTGCTGTTGATGGAAGACTGGCATACCAGCCCGAAATAAAACTCTTGCCAGGTGGAACAAGCGTTTGCGAGTTTCGATTGCTCAGCACCCGTTTAGCAAGGGGTGAAGAGGTTGTCGAAGCTGCAACATTTTTCTGCTTTGGAGAAGAGGCTGAAAGGTTTTGTGAATCCACGGAGAAGGAGCAGTTCATTTCTGCAACCGGGGTCCAGGAGACATGGAACTACACAGGCTCAAACGGACAACGAAAATCGTTCGTAAAGTACCGCTTGACGCATTACCAGATAGGTCCAAAACCCGACCGGGTGGAAAGACCCGATCAAGTACAGCATCAAGCTCCAAGAAACTACGGTCAATCAGACCGTAGCTCTTACAACCAGCGGCAAGGAAACGCTGGCTACAACAGGAATGTCAATCAGGCACCTGTTCGTCAGCCTGCGCCTCCGAAGCCTGGTCCTGCATACGATGATTACGATTTCAGAGACGGTCCTCAGGATTTCGACGATGTGAACGCATTCATTTAAGCAGAAACTTTCAACGGGTGCCTTAAAGCGCCCGAAGAACAAAAAAGCCTTGTCCAGAATTTCTGGCAAGGCTTTTTTTGTTTGTGCGCCCAGCAATTCGGACCGAATCGGTTGCGAAGAATTTGGCGTGCAAATACCATAAAACTGTTTTGCAGAAATGCACTTCGCAGCTCTTGTAGTTGCACTCAACAACGCCTCTTTTGAGGCACTTCACCCAACCGGGAACCATGTTCCCGGTCAGGGCTCGTGGTTTCCTTAAATCCCGAGGAACCCATGAAAGTAAAAACAAAGCATCTGAGCAAACTTGCCCTTAACTGGGCGGTCTCGTTGTGTGAGCATCCAGAATGGAGCCATGAAAATCGCATCTCGAATGTGAAGTTCGCTCGCAAATTGGGTGCGCACGATTGGATCAATAATGCGGCATTGATTGTTGACATTCTTGATCGCGAATCAATTTCTGTTGGCAAGAAGCCAAATGATACAAACGGAACCTGCGTTGCCCACCACTTGTCAAGTGGAAGCTACGTCACTGGTTCGAGTGTGTCAATTGCGGTTTTGCGATGCTATGTTTGTGCGCGACTTGGCGAGGAAGTTGAAATCCCCGCTGAGTTGTTGCCAAACACAGTTCGTTGGAAACGCTTCAGTGGCAACACTGATGTTTGTGCATACCGTCCTGAAAAAGGCTGGTTTGCTGAGCATGTTCTTTTGGATGCGAGCCCACTGACTGGGCAGCGCTTTCCTGAAGCGCAATGGTGGATCAAAGAAATTGTGCAACCAGTGATGAAGAACTATCTCGTTCTTTACCGCATTCAAGCAATGACGATCCCAGTAGAGGAGCCCTTGGGCTACCAATGCTGGGCCGAAGATGCAGACCATGCCGAAGAAATGTGCCGACGCGCTCATCACAATTGCTCAGTTCTCTGGGCTTGTGAGTGTGCAGTAGACACGACAACTCAGCAGGTTGTGCAGATGTATTACGCGAGTGAGAGAAAGCAAGCTCCCAAAGTACATCCCGAAATCATGAGCGCTCGAATCAAGGCCGGTTACGGGCTTGTTTGAAAAGCCAATTTATCGAAAGAAAAAGCCGTCAGGTCCCAAAAGGACCTGGCGGCTTTTTTCTTGGTGATGCATGTTTGTGCGGAAAAGTAACGACAGCGAACATATGTGGTGACGTTGGATGCGCAAGAAAGTTGACGCTCATCCGTAGTATTGGAGGATGCAGATAGTTTCTCCAATGCACAAATTCATTTTTGGAATTGCGGGGCTATTCTTGGCGATCGTATGCAGCGCACAGCCAGCAGTAGAACCTCAATCCAGCATAAGCCTCAAAGAACAAAATACGCAGCACGTAACACGCTGCGTGAGTGGTGCTGCCGCACACCACTCCGTCAATCCATGGATTTTGAGGGCGATCTTGCAAGTCGAAAGCGGGAACAAGCCAGATGCGCTTAATCGCAACAACAACGGGTCAATCGATGTTGGCATTGCGCAAATCAACTCCATGCACTTCAAGGAGTTGGGCAGGTATGGTATTTCACCATCAGATCTGATGAATGAATGTGTTTCTACCTACGTGGCGGCGTGGCACCTCGCAAAGCAATACCGTGCTTATGGGAACACCTGGTTTGCAATTGGTGCGTACCACTCAGCGACGCCCTGTTTTAACCGGCGCTATGCCGGTCTTGTGTGGAATGCATTGGTCGATTTCAAGGCCGTTGGTGGTGGGAAGCAGCGAGTAGCTAGCCTTGCTGACTGTGGCTATGCGGTTGCTCAAAGACAGCCGAAAAACCAACAGGCATTTATCCAATACTCTCCATCGCTTACCTATGACAACTGACGAATTTAAATCAATTTCCACGAGCTCTACAGCCGTCTTGCGCGACATCCTGGCGTTGGACCAAAAAGAGCAGGAGAAGTTGTATCAAGTCTTGCGCGCGATTTTGGGGCAACCCGCTGGAGACGCTCCAGCGACAAAGGTTGAACAAATCAAAGACGAACAAGTTGAGGATCCAGCCGAGATACAAGCTGAGGTGCAACTGTGGCTGGACGAGTTAATGGAATCGAATCTATCAAATTATCAGCGCGTTGCGATTCTTGAAGAGAAGTATTCGGCTGCCAATTCAGAGCTTGTAAACGGGATGCTGGACAAAGCTCTGCGAGACATCTTGGACCAGCACCCGCCTATTGCCATTCGGCGCGCAGTAGTGAAGTTGGCGACTGAAAACATTGTCCTGTGTGCGATTGGTGGATTGGGACTTTTGCTGGCGATCGGTTCTGGTCTGGCATCGGTTGTTAGAAAAATCTTCTGAAATTGACGGACAACGAACATGATGTGTGCCGTTGGAGTGGCAGGAAATTCTGACGGTCTAGCTAGGATTGGTGAATCAAATTCAGTTTTTCGGAATTAGTCAAGTTAGACGCGAGTCGAGCTGGTTGGAGCCGAATAACCAACCAATACTTCAGACGCGAACATGTCAATTTTCAGAAAATCACGCCCAAGTGTTCATGCCCAAGTAGAGATCATTGATGCGAATGATCCGGTCAAAGTCAAAAAGATTGATACCCCTCCATCGTTGGATGAGCGCGCTGCAGCGCAGTTTGCAGAAATCTACGGATCAAGCAAAGTAGAAGCGGGGCGTTGGTTCTTGGTCGCCATAGCAAGCATTGTTCTGGCCATGATTTCCCTGTTGTCGGTGATATTTATTTTGCCGCTTAAAGAAGTCCGTCCCTGGGTGGTTGAGATCAACCCTACGACCGGGATGGTGAACAAACCCGTCGAAGTTCAGAAGATCAACCCCAATTTGGCTGTTGTGAAAAGCGAGTTGGCACGCTGGGCAGAAGCCGCATACACGATTGATGCGCAGCGTTCGCCAGAAATGTTGCGTTGGGCAAATGCCCGTTCTGCTGATAAAGCGGTTGGCCAATTCTCAGAATTCCGCGCCCGTGAGCGCATATATGAACGGATTCAAAGGGAGCCAGACAACATTCGCGAAGTCAAGGTGAACGCCGTGGATGCGGCACAAGACGGTACCGCTTTCATTTTCTTGACCACAACTGAGCGTTCAGGCATTGCAACGCCAGGGCCGGAAAAAATCAAAAGCTACCGGATCACTTTGAAGTACAGGTTCTCCCAGGCGACTCAAGAAAAAGAACTATTGGCTAATCCATTGGGAATCTTCATCACTTACTTCAGTGATGCCGAAGATCGCAGCAAATAAAAAGTCGAGGCGGCGCTTGACAAAGGTTCTTGATGCCGTAGTTTGGAAATTGAACACCGCAGATACGCGGGCGTTAAACGCATAGAGGTGGGTCGTGGACATTAAATCATTGAAGAACTTCAAAATCGCGAGCACTGCATTGAGCGTTGCTCTGTTGGGCGCAGCCTTGTCATTGGCCATCTTGCCTTCTGCAAATGCAGAGCTGGTGGCTACGCCTTTGAAGGGCGATTCTCGCCTTGTCCAGTTTCAATACGATGGAGACAACACCTATCTGGTGCTTGCAAAGCCAAAGGCCGTAACCCACATCCAATTTGCCCCTGATGAGGTGTTCACATCGGTGGCGGCCGGCGATACATCGGTGTGGGAAGTCACCCCAACGAAAAATCGGAAGAACCTTTTTATCAAGCCTAAATACGAGGATGAATCCACATCGATGACGGTTCTCACCGACAAGAGAACCTATCAGTTTGTTTTGAAGTCAACGGGTGAAGGAAAGAAGTGGTACCAGCGAGTATCGTGGCTGTACAACGCTGAAATCATTCTCGACTCGGAAGATCAATCCGATCTGACCGACGAAAAACAGAAGCTGGCCAACGGCAGTCAAGCGAGTCAAAAGAATCCGCTGATCTCAACTGCGTCAAGCGAACCAACGTGTTCCTCAAATGTTCCTGCCATCAAGCCTGAGAACATGCGTTTCGGCTATGAAATCATCGGCAATGCCCCCTTCAAGCCAACGATGGTTTTTGATGATGGCAAATTCACCTTCTACCGTATGCCGGAAAGCTCACAAGAGCTGCCAGCACTTTTTGCGGTGGTCGATGGCAAGGACTATGGCTTGGTGAATTACACGGTCAGCTGCGATTACTTGGTTGCTCAACGACTCATCGATACCGCAGTTCTGTCAATCAATAAGCAGGAAGTGCGCATCAACAAGCCAAAACCGAAAAAAGGTCTGTTCGGCTTCTCTACTGGAGACTGAAGTGGCAATCTCCGAAAAAGTAATCATCTCCCCTGAACCTAGCAAGCCCAGCGTACCACTTAAAAAGTCAACGCTGGCGGTGCTTTCTGTTGTGGTCCTAGTCGCTGGATTTGTTTCTTCGATTCTGATGAAAGGTGATCAACCTTCGGCAGTAGCACAGGCGCAGGCAAAGCAAATTGAAAAAGAGCCAACGATTGTTGGAACCGCTCGAGCGGTTGACGACGAAGAAGAATCTGCCAGAAAAAAGATCGCAGATGAGGAAGTCGCTCGTAGAAAATCTGCCCATTCGACAAATCAAGAGCAATCTGATCAGCAAACCGGTCAAAGGGGCTTTGATGGCGATGCCAAGAAACCACAGACCGCGGCACAGGCGCAGGCCTATCGTCAAAGTGGTGGTCCAGATATTCCGCAGCAATACGCACGCAAAGACAATACGGCAGCGATGTATGAGTCGGGGCGTAGCAACTCGGGTGCCGCGCAAACCCGCGAATCCACTAACGCGCAAAATTCCAGGGGCTCAAAAGAGCTGGAATATGAAGCCCAGTCCAGAAATTCAAAAGCGTTAATTTCGGACTTCACCAGCGACTCAGATTCGAGGCTGGAGAAAAAGTCGGCCACTTCCGGTTCGACATTGAGCGCAACTAGCAATATCGATTCCTACGAAAAACAGATCGCTGCTCAATCGCAGGCCCAGGCGCAAAACGATGCCTATAAACCGGCTATTGCAGCGGTGATGGATGCAATGAAGGGTAATCAAAGCGCCAATGAATCAAGCAAAACCTGGCTGAAAGAGTATTCCGCTGGTGCGGGCGAAACGGGCTCACGGAAAAACCTGACCAGCTATAAAACGCAGTCCCGCAGTATCTTGCATCAAGGCAGCGTGATCCCTGCCATTTTGACCCGGCAGATCAACTCAGACCTTCCTGGCGAGATCACGGCAAGCACAACGATTGATGTTTATGACTCCATGGGATTGCGGCAGCTGCTCATCCCAAAGGGCTCAAAACTCATCGGCAGTTATGACTCAGAAGTGAAGGCTGGCCAAGCTCGATTGTTGTTCGCCTTCAAGCGACTGATCATGCCAAGTGGCGAGAGCTTTGATTTGCCCGCAGCACGTGGCTCGGACGTTGCTGGAGCAGCTGGATTGCAAGGCGATGTGGACACCCATTTCTTCAAGAAATTTGCCAGCTCGTTTTTCATCGCGGTCCTAGCCGACAAGACAAAACAACCTGCGTCCGTTACCAATATCGGCGGTAGTAGCGGTGGCGTCAATACTGCTGCAGGTCAGGTGTTGGTTGATGTGAGCAAGAGCATTCTTGAGCGAAACAAAACAATTCAGCCCACTATCACTGTTGATCAGGGCACACGTATCAATATCGAAGTTGTTGCGGACATGCTTTTCTCTGACGCTGTCTTGCACAGATAAGCAGTGGCAAAAAATCTTTGGAGTAAGAATTGAACAGACTAGCGACGCAATCCCATGGGTTCAGCCCGGGGTCAAGGAGCAGCTACGCGCAGCGTCGCATTAAGGAGATGACATGCAACTGACATATAAATTTCGGCTGCGGGACACGGCCGACAGCGAATTGCGCCGGCAAGCGCGTGCCGTCAATTTCGTTTGGAACTACTGCAATGAGACGCAGCAGCAGGCCGTCAAGCGTGGGCGCAAGTGGTTGTCCAAATTCGACCTTCAGAAGCTGACCGCCGGGGCTTCAAAAGAGTTGGACATTCACGCGCACACCATCCAGGGTGTTTGCCACAAATATGACGATAGCCGCAAGACCCACAAAAAAGCTTGGCTTCGGTGGCGCAGTAACAAAAGGTCGCTTGGATGGGTGCCGTTCAATCAAGGTCACGTCACCTACAAAAACGGCGCATTTTGGTTTCGTGGACGCGCATATAAAGCGTGGGTAAGCCGAGACCTCGAAGAAGGACAAAGCTTTGGAGCAGGCAGCTTCAGCCAAGACAGTCAAGGGCATTGGTTCATCAATCTCCCCGTCAAGGTGGAATCAATCGAATCCGTTGGCGGCGATGCCGTTGGCATTGATTTGGGCCTAAAAGACTTGGCCAACATCAGCAACGGTAGCAAGATAGAGCACCCTCGTTGGTATCGCAAGATGCAAGAACGCATCGGTGTTGCACAACGCGCAAAGAAAAAGAAACAAGCAAAGAAGCTGCACGCCAAGGTCAAGAACCAGCGCTACGACTTTTTGCACAAAGCATCGACCGGATTGGTTCGCCAACACGGGGCGATATTCGTCGGCAACGTAAAGCCATCCGCTATCGCCAAGACCCGCATGAGCAAATCATCGCTCGATGCGGGTTGGGCAAGTTTCAAGACCATGCTCGAATACAAAAGCAATCGTGCAGGTGTGGTCTATGCGGAGGTCAACGAAGCCTATTCAACCCAAACCTGTTCTTCATGCGCAAGTGTGGAGGGGCCGAAAGGTGTCGCAGGACTTGGAATAAGGCAATGGACTTGTAGCTGTGGAGCGGAAAACGACCGAGACACAAACGCTGCACAGAACATCGTCCGTCGCGGACTTGCGACGCTAGTTGTAGGAGCCTTAGCATGAGCACAAACTCTAAAAAGAATCCCCGTGCTTTAGCGCGGGGAGAAGTCAAATTCAGAAAAATTGCAATCGCTGCAGCTTGTTTGCTGGCCTCAATGGGCATTCATGCTGCTCAAGACCTGGACAAGTCAAGCTTCGACTTTTCCTACATGTCTTCAGGTGATGAGCGCTTAAAACCCGTTCAAGTCTTTGATGACGGCTCAGTCACCTATTTCCAGTTTCGTACCAAGGATTCGGTGCCGGCAATCATGGTGCAAGATGGCGCAAAAACATCGTTGCTTGAGGCGAAATTTGATGGTCAGTATTACAAGATTGATGCGATAAGAGGTCGTTTCTCGCTGCAGCTTGGTCAGGCCAAGGCAGTGGTTATCCACACGGGCGGCACGCGTGCTGATCAACCAAGTATTAAGCCATTGAGTGCAACAAAATCCATTGCATTTATCTCTCCTGACCGTTCTCAGGAGATTGATGACGCCGTGGAGCGCAACAGCTATGCCACTCCCATCAAAGGCGACAAGGTCCGGTGGATGGACAGTGAACCTGTAAAGACCCGACATGGCGTTTGGTTCTCGAGCGGGCAAAGCACGCTGGCCGCATCTGAGGTTAAAAACCTTGAGTCGATGATTCGCCGTGCTTCTGACACCGCCAATTTCATCATCGTTGGTCGTGAAGACGAAACGCTTAAAGAAGGGCTGGAAGCTGCTCGTGTAAGCACGATGAAAAAGCTGCTGATCGATGCAGGTGTTCAAGATCACCGAATCAGCACAAAGCTCGGTGTTGCTGAAAACTCGAAGAATGGCCGTTGGGAATCTGAAATTCTCATTGAGACAACTCAACCGAGAAGATCTGTGAGCCAAGAGGTACGCGATACCAACTCACAGGCACTGAGGCCAATTGCAGCTTATCCAATCGCCAAGGTAGAAAAGTTCAGCAAGAAGATTGATGTCAATCAGGCCGAAGCAAAAGAGCCAATTGCAATCAAAATTGCTACTGTAGCTGCACAAACACTTGCGCCGATTGAGGCCGAGAAGAAAGCACCGGTCACTCAAAGCAATGAGGTCGTTGAGAAAGCACAGGTAGCCACAGAATTCAAGCTACTGAGCAAAGATAGATCCATTCAAGGAACTGTTAAGCGTTGGGCGGCGGATCAGCAAATCCAGGTCTTGTGGGACGTTGCTGATGAAATGAACCCGAAGGTTGTGGGTGATGCTTCAATTCGCGCTACCTCCACTCAAGAAGCATTCGACAAGCTCATTGCGGGGATGAAGGCAAAGGGCTATGAGATCAACATCGAGTTTCTGAAAACTGATTTGGTCAAATTCTCGTCGCCAGTCAGTACGGTGGCAGAGAATTCTCAAACTGCTGCACCTGCACCTGCACCTGCACCTGCACCTGCACCTGCACCTGCACCTGCACCTGCACCTGCGGCCGCAGTCGCAGCTACTCCTACGCCTGCGCTTTTGCCATCCTCACCAGCCACTGAACCAGAACAAGCGTCAATCACTGCTGGTCAAGATGGGAATCCTAAGCAGGACATGTGGGGTAAAAAATCCATAGACGTTGCCTCCAATGTCGTCGCCACGGCAACACCGGTTGAATTGGGTCCCCAGTCCACTGAACCAAGCAAGTCGGTAGAACCTCTTGCTGGCGTTCCTGTGGCAATCAGTGATGCCCATAACGCAGACGTGGCGAGCGCGAAAAAGATGAACACGATGACATCCTCAAAACCCTCATGGGAATTGAGAAAAACGGACAAAACCGTTGAAGACATGTTCGCGCGCTGGTCCAAAGAGCTCAACTGGAACATTGTCTGGAAATCAAGCGCAGTCATTCCAATTTACGACGACTTTACTGTAGACGAGCCAGATTTGATCAAGGCCGTTCAGTCAGTGATGAATCTGTGCAACAGCGCAGGCTACAGCATTCGCATCGCCAGTAGCTACAACAAACAAATTGTTATTTCCGACAAATGAGCAACGCAAAGATTGACCAGAACATGATTAAACAGAATTTATTGCTCGTGAGCATGGTTTTCCTCGGAATCACAAATGTGAGCGCCCAGGAGGTTGTCGATTTGCCGATCGCGCCTAGAAAAGTTGCAGCAATTTTGCAACCTGTTCAAACCAAAACTGTCCAGGAGGCTCAGGGAACCACGAAGGTATCCACGGTCATGGTCCAGGCGATGGCACAACCTGTCGTTGCTGCTGAGTCTTCACCACCTCCTGTGCCTGCATTCGTCATTTCTGCGGGTGATCGCTTGAGCACTGCGTTGGAAAACTGGCTGAGTACACAAGACATTCGCATTTCATGGGAGGCAACTGGCGCACTTCCTGGACGCGTACGCGATGTGTCGATTGAAAGCACATGGCAATCATCCGGCGATACCGTGGAAGAAATTTTGCAGGAAATTTTGCAGCCTTTCGGGTTGCAGGCGATGCTACTCAAAACAAAGAATGCACCAGGAAAAATTTCCACTGTTGTTGTTAAGAACAACACCACAACACGACCATAACCGGAGAAATACCTTGTTAAAAAAATCAAAAATCTTCGGTGGCCTGGTTGCTGCATGTGTCCTTGGTGGTTGCACGACTCCTGATATCGCTCGTAACGATGTTCAATCACGCATATCTAAGATCAAAGCCGAATCGGCCGCACCATCGAGTGCCAACATCAAGACGTCGAATCGCGCATTTCCAGTTGGGCGTTCCATTGATGTGATGGACCCGCGTCAAGCAGTGAATATTGATGTTGTCAACGCCAATATGTACGACTTGATCAACAAGCTTGCATCAAGGATGGGTTTTGGTCTGAGTGCAATCGGTGCGGTGGATACGTCAAAAACTGTCACCATCAATCTCAAAGCTTTGAATGCAACCCAGGCCATTCGCCAGCTTGCATGGCACGCTGGCTACGTCGCTGTCATTAACGATCAAGAAAAGAGCATCACCCTCACGAAAGAGGCCACGGTCGTTTACCGTGTCCCTGCCGATGATCTGAAAAAACTTCTCTCAACATCGTTTAAATACGGAGGCTCTCCAGTAGGCGGTAGTGCTTCCGCAGGCCATGCCAGTAGCAGTGCTGGTGGCGCTGGCGGTGGCGCATCTGCAGGCACGTCGTTTGCCCCTGTTGCTGCTGAATTTGAGGTCAAGGGTAACTACACCAATGCGCCGGCAGCGTTTCAGGCCTTTGTGGAAGAACTTGCAGGCTCAAACGCCAAAGTTCAGGTGTACCTAGAGGCTGGCTTGGTCTCCGTTAGAGCCAACGGCCAAGCACTGAAGCGAGTACACGACTTCCTGAGCAAGTACGCATTTGATTCGCGTCGACAAATCGAAGTGAACGCCCGTGTTGTGGAAGTTTCCTTAAACAACGACTTTCGCTATGGCATCAAGTGGGATAAGGTTATGTCAACAGCGGGTACCAATACATTTGGTCTAAATGCACGCTCCCTCATTGGAACAGCAACACCTCCAGCAGGTTCGCTCAGTATTTCAACGCAATCCATTACCAGCATCATCGAAGCGCTGGAAACATTGACGAATGTCGAGGTGACCAGCACCCCTCAAATTGTCGTCACCAACAACAGCTCTGGCGTGATCTTTGAAGGCAATCAAAAGCCGTTCATGCCCAGTATCACCCAAACAACCAACGGCTCAGGTGCCACCGCCAGTGTCACTCTCAGTGGTAGCGGCGCATACGCTTCTGATGGCATTCAGATGTCGATTCACGCCAACATCCTGGACGATGAGAACGCCATCTTGACCATCGTGCCAAGTACCGTGGCCCTTGGGAACTTGCAAAAGTTCTTGAATGATCAAATTCAGATGTACGAACAATCTGTCAGAAATGGCGGACAGCGAATCTCAATCCGCTCGGGCGAGACGATTGTTATCAGCGGCAACCGTTACACCAAAGGTAATAGTTCCGACATTGGCATTCCCGGAATCATCAACATTCCTGGGTTGGGTGCTATCGGCGGTGGCCATTCGAAAGAAACCGCGGCTCGTCAGACAGTGATCATCATGAGTGCCAAGATTTTGCGGCCAGACCCAATGGACATTGTGTTTTCGGAGTCAATCTGATGCTCAGCATTTTTCGTCGGTCATCGCGCAAGAAGCCCTCGCGAGAAAGGCCGGTCAGGTCAAGCGCTCCAGCCATAACCGGCCTGTTCGCCCAAAGCGGTACTCGTACCGCTTGGTGGGGACTTGATGCTGCGTTGGGGCTTGTTGACTCAGTGCCAACAGAAGATCCGCCAAAGCATGGCGGTGTCTATTTATCATTCTCGCCTGAAGAAGATTTCTCGCGAAGCTTCGAGCGAAGCTACAGTGCAACAGTTAGCGAACTGATCGCAGACTTGGGCGAAGATGTTTTTTGCTTCAAGCAACAAGCAGCAAAGATAGCGGCGAACGACAGCAAGCTAATCAAGGCGTTGCGTCAGCCGCGCATCTACGCCACTTACAAAAGTCGCATCGAATCCACTCCAGCTAATGTTCAACTCATTTCTGGCATAGCTGCTTTGCGTGGGTTGCTTGCCACCAGCAACAAACTCGACTCAGTTGAGGCACCATTTGTCACGGGTATTCTTTTCGATGGCCACGATACAGGTGTTCAAGTCCTGATCCTGGGCGTGTGTCAAGACGACGGTGAGATCGATCAGTTCGATTACATCCCGTTGGCTGGGCTCGATCCTGCCTCGGCCATTCGCTCGTATGTGCAATCGGTTCGACTTTCAGCCAGCGGCGAGTGGACACAAGATCGTACGGCAATTTTCCCTGCCAGTGCATTGCTCGTTGATGGGCTGCAGCTGACACCCTATCCAAAAGAAGCATCGTATTTTGGTGTGGCCGAGTCCAAGCTGTGGAAAATTGGAATGATTACATCGATCTCAGCCCTTACGTTGGTTTCGACAGGATCGGCAGCTTTGCACTTTCAAAACGCATCCAAGTCTCTGGAAATTCAATCGACAAAGCTTGAAATTCAGAAAACTACTGATGAAATAACTAAAGCCATTACCGGTCCGTATTTGAGCAGCGTCCTTGAAAAGCGCTCCGTAGATTACGAGTCTGCCATCGACAAGGCAAAGAGAGTTTGGACGCCAGGAGCCACCGTTGCTATCAAGGCCTCGAAGGATCTGTTGCTTTTGACGGTGACTCACAAAGTCCAGTCGGTGGACCAAAGCCCAGAGATTCTTGCCAAGGCTTTGAGTATTGCACCGCCTCCGGGCTGCGAGAGATTGCCACCAGAAACTTCACAACAAATCACTGAACTGTACCTGTCCTATGAATGCAAAACATCTGACTCTGATCTGCAGCGTTTGCAGTCTATTAGTCGGTAAATTCGTCGCGCAACCTGAATGGAGACAGCTGAGTAAAAATCAGTTGGAGTTCAATGCGTCCGAACAATCGGCAAAGACCGTAAAGGAGATAGCTCAGGTTTTGCAGCGCATGAAACCAGGCCAATTGAAACTCATGGACGGTGGAATGGCGCTGTCCACTAGGGTCAGTGCATGGAGCAATTCTCAGCGCGAGTATGGAGTTCCGATCACTCAAATCACGATGAAGCTTCCTCCTACAGGACAGACGAAGATCTCTCTGACTCAAATTGCTGAGACCGATCCCGTCACAAAATTGAAAACTCAATCACTTGTCCTGAATGGGCAGTACGCATCTTTGAGCGACTTTAAGAGGTTCTTGGCCAGTGAATTCAGCTCTGACAACGCAGTCGTACTGGACAGCCTGTCCCTATTTGGTGACAACTATGAAATAGGTGCCACTGTTTACAGCAAAGGACAGTAATGCTCAATATTTTTGATTCTGGTGGTCATGGAAATGACGACAAGCGTGATGTATCTATTGTGGATGACGTCACGCCAAAGTACGAAATACGCGATGTTCAGCTCTCAGACGTTACGGGTGCGAACACCGAATATGAAGGAGATTCGAGCAAAGACACGTCAATCGTCATCAGTGAAATCCTTCCTGCAGCACAAAACAAACCATCAGTTGAGTCTGCTGCCTCCGCTGCTTCCGATTCTTCGCTCCCGGTGATGAAGAAAAGCCAGGCACTCGAGAAAATCTCGGAGGTGAAGCTGGCAGATATCCAAGAGCAAGCGCTTTTGGATGCGGGTGTACCGGAAAATCACATTCGCATTGCAAAGCAACGGCAATCACTTACGCATGAACCACTGGCAGAAATCATGCGATCAAGTGAGTATGGATTCTTGACGCCAGAAGGTGTTGCCAGGGTGCAGGCCTCTATAAGTGGACTGCCGTATTTCAGCCCATCAAAAATGGACGAGGTTAGCGTCCAAGAAATCCGTTCAAAGCTCAGCCTTTACAAGGTCTCCATCAACAAAATGGAGTCGGTCCTGCCCATTGGATTCGGCGAACACGGCGTTATCAAACTGGCGATCGCTGAGCCTCGCGATGCCTCAAGAGCGCAGCTTCTTTATCCGCATTGGCAACACGAATTTTATGTGTGCTCAGAGCGGAGCTTGCAAACCATCTACCGCCGCGTCTATGCAGAAAGTGGCAAAGATGCGATGGATCTTTATCAGAAACTTAAAAACATCAGCCTTGAAGATGAAGGTGCTGATCGTGTATTGAGAGAGTTCATTTTGTCCCTGATGCGGCACGGCTGCTATTTAGGGGCCAGTGACATTGCATTCACGCCAATGACAAGCCAGAGTGGGGGGGTGGTTCGTTACAAGGTGGACGGAACTGGTACCGTTTTCACTTTCTTGGAATCCAGAATTTGGCAGCGGGTGATATTGCATCTGGTCAACATGGCCGGGGCGACAGAAAAGATTAAATCTGGCCCAATTGATGCGCGCTTCGAATTCAAAGATCAGGATATGTCAAAGTATTCTGAGATTGCCAAGCGATACGGATTTCGCGTGGAAATGCTTCAGCGGCGCAAGAATGAAAATCATTCTGTCACGGTGGTCATGCGGATACTCGACCAGCAAGCCGAATCGGCCGAGTTGGACGCGCTCAATTTTGATCAGGACACATTGGCGTACCTGCGTGATGTGAAAGACCGCTCCACAGGGCTGTTCTTGATCACTGGCCCCACGGGCAGCGGCAAGACAACAACCTTGTATGCCTTGCTCAATGAAATTGATCCGGTGAGTCGGTGGATTGAGTCAATCGAAAACCCAATCGAATACTCAAAAGGTATGTGGGTCCAATTCCAAACTGAAACAGGCGGCAATGAAGCGCAGGGCGCTTATGACCTTCTCAAGGGATTGCTGCGTGCCGCACCAGATGTGATTCTGTTCGGAGAAGTTCGCAAAGGAGATATCGGACTTGAGTTGGTGGATGCAGGAAATACAGGTCATTTGGTCTTTACGACACTTCATACCAACTCGGCCGCTCTTGCCATTTCTCGCCTCAAAAGCTTTGATCTTGACATGACTGCAGTTGCCAACTTGCTGCTGGGCGTTCTTGCACAACGGCTTGTGAAAACACTTTGCTCATGCTCGGTACCAGACACGCGAATTGAAACGCTGTCACTTCTCAACAACCAAGACTATTTGACACGCACAGGAGAGAAAGCCAAACCACGCCGGGCAATGGGTTGTGTTGAATGTAACCACACTGGATACAAAGGCCGTCGAATGATCTATGAGTTGCTGCAGACCAATCAAGCCGTCAAAGACATGATCGAGCGCGGTGAGTCACCCAGCGCCATTGCCAGAGAAGGTATCAATAGCGAATATTCGTTGGTTTCAAATGTATTGCGCCTGGTGTTTCAGGGAAGCACCTCAATTGAAGAGGCCAAGAAATTGGGCTCGCTGGAGGGGCTTTGATGAAAAAATCTGAAAGTTCTAATTTGGAATCGAATGTAAAAGTTAAGCGAGGGTTTAACTTCTACTGGAGATTCAAGGCATCGCCTCAGTCTTCGCGTGATCGAAAAAAAGTCGAAGGCATCGTTCAGGCTAAGACCTCAATTGTTGCGGTTTCCAAGATCAAGAAGATGGGGTTTTCACGACCGCAAGTTCGTATTGACATTGAACAATCCATTCGGTCAGGGTTTGGCTGGTTGCCTTCGAATGACTTTGACTTGCGGGACAAGGCGCGGCTGTATGAAACACTAAGCAGACGTTTGCAGCGAGATGGCTCATTGGTGTCTGCTCTTGAAAGTGCGCAGGAATATTTAAGCGATGGTCGACTCAAAGCGAGCGTGGCGATTCTGGCGTCACAAGTAAACGATGGCCAGCCTTTGCACAAAGCCATGGTTGATTCTGGCTTTCCGATTCGAGACTCAATGGTTGTCAAAGGTCTGAGTGAGTCTGGTCAGTCGTATCAAGCATTTCATGACTTGAGTGTCGAATCCAAGGCGCGTCATCAACGTGAGCAAGCTTTGTCAGCGGCAATGCGTATGCCCATTGCCATGCTCACGGCTGTCTACTTTGCGCTTCCTGCGTTCTTTCTGGGTCTTGGGCCTCGTATTGCAACATTCTTTAAGCGACTGGGCAGTCAAAACACCAACATTCCAGACAGCATTAAGACCATCTATGCCGCTGTCGATTGGGTGAATCTGAATATTCCAGCCGCTACGTTGCTTTGGCTGTCCATGGGGTTTGCCAGCGTGATCCTGTGGAAGTCATCGCTGTGGACCAGCTTGTCTATGCGAATAAAAGCGTTTCGTGATTTGGCATTTAAAGCTGAGCATGCGTCTATCTGGTCGGTCTACGGGCTTATGTACTCAGCAGGTATCCCGGCGCAAGACATTTGTCTGGTGCTAAGGCCCACCGCTCGATTGCCACAAACTTCAGATGCGCTTCGACGCATGAGTCGAAGACTGGCAGCTGGCGGCGACGATCGTGAGGCCATTCAAGCTGCGGGATTTCCCAAATTTGTCGTCACTGGATACCGGGCGGCGCGTGATTCAGGGGCATTGGGAGAGGGTCTCAAATCATTCACTCTCATGCTCAATGAGGACATTGAGCAATTGACCGCTCAAACCAAAGCGTGGCTGCAAATTTTTTCACTCGTCATCATGGCGATGACGGTACTCGGTGTCTTTTACATCGTCTATTACCCCATTGCGGGACCAATTCTCAAAAGCCTTTAAACATCAACCAACCAAGGAGCTATTTCATGCAACCCAATTTCATTCATGACATCAAAAACTCGCTGACAAAACGGCTTGGCACCCTTCGGGACCGCCGATCTCGCTCAAAACAGGGGGGTTTCACAATGATCGAATTGATGGTGGTGCTGGTCGTTATCGGCTTGCTCGCCGCTTTGATTGCACCTCAGTTCAGCGGCGACTCCAGCAAAGCTACCAAACTGCTTGCCGACATGACCACAGTCAAAGACTCGGTCAACCGTGCAAAAGTCGAAATCGGTGGCGTCCCGAATCGACTTTCTGTTCTGTGGAACCGAACAGATGCCACCGCATCCAACATGTTCAACGGTATCGCCGCGACGAATACATGGAATGGCCCTTACATCGAGCGCCAACCTACCGATGGCTCTAACAATATCTCAATTCTGAGTGTTGCAGATGCCGCAACGATTTCCGTGAACCGCGAAGCCGCATCCGCAGCCAACGGCGGAAATTACACCTGGGTGTACTACTTGCGTGCGAACAACATCCCCAACCCAATCATCACTGAATTCATCAAAAAATGCTCGGGTACCGACGTTGTTGCAAACGCCTCTTTTGTAAACGGTAGCTGCCGTGCTACTCCAGGTTCTGGTGCTACTGAATTTGGCACTGTCGATATCAAAATCTCTGACTCGCGTTGATTCCATAATGTCAAAAAAAGCGAGACAGTCCCAAAAGCAGGCCGGTGCTGTCTCGCTTCTGATTTCCTGCGTGCTTGGTGCGATCGCGATCATGATTCTTTCATTTTCGGGACTCGCTGCCAAACAAGCGGTGCTTTCATACGACACACAGCTCAACGCGAATCTGGATCTTGCAATTCAAGAGCTTCAGACCTGGTATGAGAAAAATGCAGACACCATTGCAGCGTCCTCGACCGATGTAAGTGAAGCTCAATTGCTGGCTGTCCTGAGTAAGCAAAACGCAGGCATGCGAGCTGTGATGTCTACATCCATGGCTTCTGGAAACTGCCAGTCTGCGGTGACGGGATTCACTTGTATTCCATGGCGAAAAATCGCCGTCTGGTATCCAGCCAGTACACCGGTTGGTACGCCGCTTGTTCAAGATGGTATCCCGGTCGGTGAATTCTCGGGTGATGCGCTGTGGCGTGTCTACAGCTCTCAGAGTTGGTATTCCGACAGGTTCAGCAGGCAAACCAAAAAAATCGACGATGTGGGCCGTGCGTTGATGGCCTGGTTTGAAGGACAGTCAAATCTCAATCCAGATGATGGCCCAGCCGTGAACTATTGGCGGGCCTCGAATTGCGCAGTTCAGTCGCATGGAATTCCTTGCGTCGATTCATACACCGACATTTCGACAACTGCTGTTCAAAACTTGATTGGAATGTCCTCTGCAGAGCTGTCGCCAGTCATCGGCAAAAGCATTGATTTTTCAAATTTGCAAGACAGCTCACAAACGCCTCCATATTCGGTGAGTTTGCGTGTACAGATGCCATGGGGTCAGTACATGAAGCGCAGCGTCGTTCAGCCTTAACCTTCCAATTGCTTTCGGAGAATTTCCAAAACATGTCCAATACATTCTTGCAAAACCTTGTGAATTTGCTCAATGAGAAAAATGTCTCAGATGTTCACATCACTTCGCATTTGCCAATGTGGGTTCGCCGCGCTGGTGATATGGAAGTCGTCAGTGGTGAGGCCGGCATGGCCAATTCAGTAGAGCTTTTGTCATGGCTCAAGAGCATTCGCTATTCCAATGCCAGCGTATTGGAGGCTATTGCAGCAAGGGGAGGGCAAGACGACTTTGCAGCCAATCTTGGTGATATTCGAATTCGAATCCATTGCTGGGTGTCGGTCGGCGCGCTCAATGTGGCCGTTCGCAAGCTTGCAACCGACATCCCAAAGCTCGAATCGCTTGGCCTGCCCAAAGGGGTATCCGATTTGCTGAGCTACCCTTCTGGGCTCATTTTGGTCGTTGGTGCCACTGGTAGCGGTAAATCGACCACGCTGGCAGCTTGTGTTGACCAGCTAAACATGGCAACAAAAGGGCACATCATTACCCTTGAAGACCCCATCGAGTATGTTCACCACGACAAGGCTTGCCGCGTTCGTCAGCGCCAAATTAGTGAGCAAAGTGATTGCGTGAATTTCTCATCGGGCGTCACAGCTGCTATGCGTGAGGATCCAGACATCATCATGGTCGGTGAAGTTCGTGATCAACAAACTATGCAAGCGTGCCTCAATGCAGCGCAAACGGGCCATCTGGTGTTGGCCACCTTGCACACAAACTCAAGCGTCGAAACGATAGAACGCGTCCTGGCTTTCTACCCTGAGAAAGAACGTGAGTTAGCCCGATCCGTTCTTGCTGCAACCCTTCGGGGCGTGATTGCGCAGCGACTGGTGAAAACCATGGCGGGTAGCCGGACTTTGGCAGCTGAACTCATGATTTGCAATACGGCCATCAGGGCCAACATCGCCCAAAACCAGATTGTTGCCATTGAACAGTCGATGGAAAGCGGTCGAAGTGAGGGCCAAGTCACCATGAACTATTGCTTGCAGTGCCTGTATGAAAACGGTGTCATTAGCCGTGACGTTGCACTGTCCTCCAGCAATCGCCGCGACATTCTCGAAAAACGGATTCGTTAAAGAGGCCGGTATGCGTAGCTTTAAACAAAAGGGTTTTACCCTCCCGGAAATGCTTGTGGCAATGATCATCGCAAGCGTCATGATGATTACTATCAGCCAGGCCATGCAGCCAGCTCTTGCTTTCATGGCTAAGCAAGAAACGGTTGCCCGTTTGGCTGACATTAAAGTTGCGCTTGAATTTGCCTACAAGCAAGACACCAAGTCGGTTGAGGCCAATGCGGATCAAGTTTTGGCTCTTACCACTGGCACTATCTCTCAGGTGCTTCCAAACGCAAACGGCAGCTGTAATACGGCTGACACCACATTTTTGCCTATCGGCCGAAATCTCTCAACATCGGCGGCTGCACTCGCGCACGATGGCTCTGGCAACGGATTTTGCGTATTCATAACCCCCAGGCTTTCCGCCAACATTCTTGGGGTGAACTATCTCTATCACTCGATTGCCGTTGTCTCTCCTGGCTACGATGGTGCGCTTGATCCAGCCACAAACCTCGATGGGAGTGGAAGTCTGTATCTTGGTGGTGATGACAAGGGAATTTTGGTTGATGGCCAGAAACTGGGCAGTGTTCTGGTCGAGACCACGTTGGCCCAAGTCAACAAGGCCGCTACTGCGCTGAGCAACTATTTCACAACCAGATTTCAAAGCAACCCATCTCGAGACATTGGCGTCGATTACTTCGCCAACGTAGCAAAAGATGGTACCGCTTCGACACTTTTTGATAGCACTGGAACCATGCCGAGCACGGGTGGAGTTCCACTGCCCATCACCGTGAATGGCATGCACAGTGTTCTTGGGTTGTCGTTGGGTGATGTGACAGATCCATGGGGGGCAATTTTGATGCTCGACAACTCATCTGATGTCGTGCGCCATCCTCAAAACAGCAACTCGACCATGCGTAGCCCTGGCTTTACTGCTCGAATCAGCACCTCGATGCCCAGTGGATCAGCCATCGAACGAACTGTCGTGGGCACTTATTAAACGCAGGCCCGCGCCAAAAACAACACAATCAACCAACTCAACAGTATCATTTCAGCAGGAGAATTTCATGTCCAAATCTAAATTTATCAAATCATTGTTGGCGACAGTGTCCGCTCTCGGGTGTGTAGCTTTACCTGTCGCGGCGCAGCCCGTTGCTGTCGCCACAACCCAAGCGCCAGGCCAAACGATGGTCGCAGTAGACAACTCGATCAACCCCATGACGGGTCGAACAGCAAGTGAAGAAGAGCTTGCACGCCAGTTGGCCAAGTCAAAGCTGCAAACTCAAATTGGCCAGGAGCAAGTCAAGCAAGCCCAAAATAGTGCCGATTTGGCGTTGGCGACGCTTCGCCAGGAGGCAGAAAAAACCCGTTTACGCAATGAAACCGCCGTCATGGCAATGAACTCGGGCGCTAATTCGGGCAGCAAAATTGCAACGAAAACGGGCACCTCCGCGCCTTCTCCTGCTCAAAAAGCCATATCCGTTCTTGAATCGAATCAGCCGGCTGTGTTGATGCAGACGGCTGTTCCAAAGCCTGCTGCGCAGCCGTCTTCTGGCTCGATTACCTTTGGGTATGAAAGTATCCGCTTGGATGCCGTGCCCCGTGCGACGACTGCTCAGGTTGATTGGGTCGATACGCAGACCCGGGTAAAGCAAGTGCCTGGCGCTCCACTGCAGCCTCTTAATGTGCAGCCAGCAACAGGCATGCTTGGCGTGCCTCCTATCCCAGGGATGCAATCTGCGCCAAGCTATCCCCGCTGAGACCAAATTTTCTTAGGTTGGTGATCATGTTCAAGCCCATGCTGACATTCATTTTTGTAAACCTCGTGTTGCTGTGTGGGGCCGCTCACGCCGCTGCGCCAGGGGTCTATGGCTTGCGGATTACACAGTCGGTGGTGGGCATTGGATCACCTGTGAGCAATATATTTTCGGAGAAGGCTCCCATCAATTTCGGAGCAGGTAAGTCAGTTCCCGGAGTGTTGAATGACCCACAGCAAAAAAAATCTTTGAGGGAGACTGCTGGATTGTCGATTTCCGTGAAAAGCTATGGTGACGGCTCAATGGACAAAGCCTCCATTGCACAGGACGCAGTGACCTATATGAACATGGCCAAAGCAAATCAAATTGCATCGGCTATCAAACCCTTAATGGCTCAAAGCAAGGTTGCAACGGGCGTATTCGTATTCGAACAACAAGTAAGGCCCGCTGGAGTCACTCGGGATATGAAATTGAGCTGGGCAGTAACTGTTGCGGCCAACGGAAACATTATCTTTCCAGCCCCACAGGTGGTCGATGCCGATCCAACGATCGTTTACATGATGTACACCTCGAACTCAACGGAAACTGGATTGCCAACAAATTGGACGTGGAGTGATCATGGAATACTTGCCTGGCAATTGCGCCGAAAAGATGGCACACCCACGACTCCTTGGACAAAGATAAACACCATGGGGGCACTTGACTCACCAGAGTCTGATTCGGAAATTATGATTTCGTGCATTGCAAACAATGCGCAGCCGGGATGCCCTCAAAGTTATCCAGATGCCAAATCCCTGATGACCACTACGTCTTCTGCGGCGGCGATCATTGATTACGTCCGAAAAGTCACGCCATACTATGACATGGCAACCGATGCCAACGGCCAGCCAGTCTACTTGCCGCGAGTGGCCGTTTCTTATGATTCGCGCAACTACTCGATGAGCGGCTGTTCTGCTGGAACCTATCGCAATACGGGAAGAAAAGGCTACACCCTCAAGACCACCATAGACCGTTATCGCGTGCTTGAAAAAGACCTCATGCCATTCAAGATCAACAGCTTTGAGGGCTCAGGAATCTCTCCAACAGAAACTTTCGACATCAGCCAAAGTTCACAGTTAAAGCCTGAACAATTAAACCCTCTGGTCATTGACTCTTATGGTTCAGGCCAATTGGTTGGCACCAGTTCGGTTATGGGTTTGCAATACGTGGCCCCTATCACGCAGTCAACGAACTTCTCTGTGGATTCAAGCGTCAGCTTTTCATCGCCTTACTCGGACATGACTTTCAGCTGGGATAAAACCGGGCCAGCTGATTACAGCCTTTACTTTGGAACTCTCGGAGACAATTATTGGGGTGGGTGGTTCACGATCTATGATCGGACATTAACCATGAACCTGATTGACAGCAGTATTTTCACAAAATTCATGTTGTCGATGGTGGAGTTCGATGATTTCGCAATGGTCCAAGTAAATGGCCAAACCGTGTATGTGGGACCTTACGGCGGTGATCGGCTCAATGTTGTGCAAGTGCCGTACTATGTTGAGGATCCTGACTATGGCGGGTATTGGGTAAATACGCCGGCAATTGAATATGCTCAAGGGAAGTATGTATATACGTCAGAGCTTTCACGCAATTGGTGGATGTATCCCTCTGTTGATCTAACACCGTACCTTCGCAATGGGGCAAACACCATTCTCTTGAGGACTATTGTTGGCGACCGGGGCGAGGGTGCTATTCGAATTGACGCAACGACGTGTTTGCAATAGGACGGACCATCATCCTTCCGACAAACGCCTCTCTTTTGCGGACAAAATCGGTTGCATCGATTGGGATGCACGCGTAAGATCAAAACGTTTAGCAGAAATGCTTTTCGCAGTTCATGTAACTGCATTCAACAACGCTTCATCCGAAGCACATCACCATCCTCACGGGAACTCAGCCCGTAGGGGATTTGGGTTCCCATTTTTCATGGAGAATCCAAATGACAATTACTGTCGTTCCCAACATCAAGCGTGCTGAGGCCAATGGCATCATTTGCGTGCAACTTGACATACATCTGTGGTCAGGTCGCAAGCGCCTTCGTAAAGAAGGTTTGATTGCCACAAACCCTGCACTGGCCAATCTCCCACCGGAGTCACTGGCTACGCTTGGTTCCATCAAGATCGCAGATCCTGATGATCTTTCCCCGTTCATGACTTGCAAACGCGAGGCTGAAAAACTTCTCAGGCTCAACGGTTTGCCTTTGCTTGGGACGTGGGGCATTCCCGAAGCCAAATTGGAAAAAGTCTACAGGGGCCTCAAGCTCATTCAAGACCAATTCCAAAGGCGCGTACAGCAGCTGCACAGCGACTTTGACGCTCGCATTGACGAGTGGCGCAAAAAGGATGAAAACAAAGGCTGGGCTCACCTGATCACCGATATTCCGACCCCGGAATACGTTGCAGGTCGTCTGTCCCTGGGTTTCCACCTTTGCCGCGTCAGTGCCCCCAGCGCTGATGATCAAAGCGAAGTCAATGCACTGTACGGAAAACAAGTCACCGGTCTCAAGGGTGAGTTGTTCAAAGAAGCGTCAGAAGAAGCGCGAACCTTGATGGAGAAATACCTCATGGGTCGTGACAATTTTGGCGTTGTACAAAAACGCGAAAAGATTACTCAAAAAACACTTGGTCCATTGCGACGCATCGGTGAGAAATTCAATAGCTTCGGCTTTTTGGACCCCACTGTTGAGCCGCTGGCCAGGATGGTCGAGCATGTCCTTTCGCTCATGCCCCCTGAGGGTCCAATCGACGGTGTGCATCTGATGCATATCTGGACGTTGGCCAAGACCCTATCCAGTCAGACCTCCATGCTGGAGGCCGCTCAACTGGTTATGGACTCGGACTCCGCTCCGGCTGCATTTGAGTCAATCGTGACCAGCACCACCAAGGCTGTACCCGCGGTGCCTGCTGTGACAGCAACAGTCGATTTTGACTTGATCCCCGCATCTGGTCCTATCGCCCCTGAAGCAGACCCATTACTGGCGTCTGTGTCCATCCCGGACATTTCAGGTCTCAACGAGTTTCAGCCTCAGTTCGTCGGACTGTTCTGAAACTTCCATTACCTCCCTTTGGCTTTACAGCCCAAGGGGGGTTGGAGTACTGAATGCAAATTAACCAACTTCAAAAAATTGGACACATCAAGCAAGTCATTGCTGGATTCGTGTCTTTGATCCTGGGTCGCCGTGCAACGGTGGTTTGGGCTGATCGGGCTGACATTACGGCCGATGGAAACGTCGTTCTTCCGGTTCCTCGCACGGGCGACGCTCAAGAGGTGGCTTTGCTTACCAACTTGGCCGTCCACGTCGCGGGTCACCTGGAGTTCACTGATGCAGGGTATCAAGCTCGACTTAGCAAGCCAGAGATGGCTTTGTTTGGTTTGCTTGAAGACCCACGCATAGAAAAAATCCAGCGATCACGTTTTCCTGGTGCTGCTTTGATCCTCTCGCGGGGCTTAGAGGCAACATTGGGGCAAATCGTCAACTCGCTTGATGTGTCCACCGAAGACGGCGCAATGAAGGCCGTTCAGATGGACATTTTTATGAAAGGGATGCAGGCATTGGCTCCGCAAAAAGTGATTGATCAGTTCGCTGATTTGGTCCATGCGAAAGCCAGTACCGTGCTGACAGCGGCACAGCGACAAGACATTGACTGCGCCATCGGTAAGCTCGGCGCTCTTCAAACCAGTCAAGAAACTGAATCTCTGGCCAAGGAGCTTTTGCTGTGTCTCATCAACTCACCGCAGGAAACTGCGCAAGACGATACACAGACGAACGAAAGTCTTGACTCAACTGCCAATGACTCATCGCAGTCAGATGCAGCTGGGGCAGACCAAGGGCAGGGTGATCAACCCACATCCGAACAGTCAGATTCCGAAACTGCAAATGAAGCATCTTCAGATGCAGATGGAGGTGATCAGGACAGTCAGCAACAAAACCCAGATTCGCAAACGCAATCTGAGTTCAGTCAAAACCAACCAGATTCAGATACTGCAAATGAGGACACCTCGGATGCAGATACCGAATCCAGCAACCCAGATGCAGACACGCAATCTGAAAATCCCTCACAAGGTGATTCAGGCGGTAATGCTGCGCAGGGCCAAGACGCTCAGGACTCAACCGTAAATGACTCAGTGCAGTCAGATGCAGGCGGGAACGGAGATGGATACGCTGATGATCTGTCGGAACCAGCAACGCAGCAAAGCGCTCTCAATGGGGATGCCTTCGGGAACCTTCAGGACTTCGATCTTGGCAAGATGATGGAAAAGGCTCACCGTGAAATCTACGGTGATGCGGATCCTGGCTCGCTAGATCAAGAACAAGAGCAGCAAACGCAAGCAAGCCAAAGCGTCATCGATCAATTGGCAGATGCCTTGAAAGATGGTGATGAGGGTGATCTGCAAAAGTTGCTGGATCTTGCTCTTCAAGCAACAGAGGACTCTCAAAAAGATGACTCTGATCAGAGCAAGAGCCTTGCTTTGAAACCAACGGTGTTGCCTCAAGCTGTCTCAAGCGCTCAAGTCAAGGACATTCGTCTCGAAGGGGTTCAGGCCCGTTTGGTTCAGGTGTTGCTTAAAGAGCTGCAAGACAAACGGCGCAGGCCTGCTAAGTTCGCAACTGCTGGTGGACAAGTGTCAGCGCAGCGCTTTTGGCGTCTTGGCGCTTTGGGTGATACCAAGGTGTTTAAGGTCAGAAAAGCTGTGCATGGTGTGGAGGCCGCAGCAATGGTGCTTTTGGATCGCTCCGGAAGTATGGAAGAAGTCTTATCGCTGGCCGCACAGGCTGCGTTGGCTTTTAGCCTTGCGTTGCAACGAATTGGAAACATCAAGACAGCCGTTTCGATGTTTCCAGGATATGGCGCTTACTCAATGCCGCTTCAGCGATTTGGCGAGTCACCCCAACGGGTAGCTTCGCAATGCGAATCACTGATTGCAGTGGGTACAACGCCATTGGGTGAAGCGATGTTGGCTGAAATGCCGATATTGCTTCAACAGAGAAAGCTTCGCAATCTCATGTTTGTCATCACAGATGACGGACCAGATAGTGAAGAGGTTCTGAACGAGGCCATGAAGATGGCCGGCCAACAAGGCATCGAAGTGTTTGGAATCGGTATTGGTTGCTCTATTGAGCAGTACATACCGCAATCTGTGCGCATTGATGCAATCGGGGATCTCCCCGCTGCGTTGGAACAACTGTTCCGCAATCAAGTGCTCACGCGCTTGGCTGCATGAACTCTGGGTCCCCTCGAAAGAGGGGGCTTTTTTGAGCCTCCGACTGGGCGCTCAAAAAAGAAATTTCAATCCAAACGAGCAAAAACACTAGACGAGGTACAGATGAAGACAGATAATGGTGACGTTTTCGTGAAAACGAATATCGCAGTCTTCGCACTGCATCAACTTAACCTTCGTGGGACTGCCTTGTTCCCTCGGGGGCTTGCGGTCCCTTTCTTTTTGGAGAATGGGATATGCAAAAAATAAAGGCAGAAGATCTGGCTTACGACAAGTGGCCAGAAATTCTGATCGCATCAGGTATCGACGCCGGGTTCTTTGGCCCGCGCAATGGTCCTTGCCCATTCTGTGGCGGGGCTGATCGATACCGCTGGTCATCTAAACATGGTGGTGTTTGGGTTTGTAGCATGTGCACCGAAGGCAAATATGCCAGCGGTTTTCGCATGTTGATGGACCACATGAATTACAGCTCCTTCATGGAGGCTGCAAATCATGTCAGAAACCACTTTGGCTCCAGTGACCAACAAGCCGTTGTTGTCCGTGAACGTGCATTCACGCAATCGGATGGGATGGCAGCAGAGCAAATCGAAAAAAACCGGCAACGGATGCTTCGATTCTGGAATGAGGCAAGAGACATAACCCCTGGTGATCCGGTTAGCCTTTACATGGCCAATCGATGCCCAGGCATTGACTTCAACCCTCATATGCTCCGCTATCACCCCGCCCTTGATTACTGGCTTCCGCCAGAATCGCAAGGGGGCAGGCCAACATTGCTCGGAAAATTTCCCGCAATGCTGGCTTATGCACAAGGCGCCGATGGCCAACTTGCACAGTTGCACAAAACGTACTTGACCCCCCAAGGTCATAAAGCGGATGTGCCTGACGCCAAGAAAACTGACTACGGTATCGGACTCAATTCCTTTGCAATCCGCATGTTCCCCGTCCAGGGCGACACACTCGGAGTTTGTGAGGGCATTGAAACAGGATGGGCTTCTGTCATGCTCAAGAACATCCCTGTCTGGCCATGCTTAAACGCGACCGTCATGTCCAACTTCGTTCTTCCACAAGAACTTGTCGGACAAGTGAAGCGATTGGTGATCTTCAGTGATCACGATGAGCTCAAGCCTGTCGGTCGGGGTCCTAACGCCGCTTACAGACGAGCTGGCAGTCACTACGCCGAACAACTGGCCCAAAAAGCCAGGCATTCAGGCCTTCGAGTTTTGATCATCAAATCATCAACCGAGGGTTTTGATATGGCAAACCAATGGGCTAGACAAGCTCACATTGGTCAACTTGCATAAGAGATACGCCCACCCTTCGGGGGGGTGTCTCTTTCCCTCAACCTGTCGTCAGCAATAAATCAGTGCTTCGAAGAATGGCGATCACTTCACCACAGAAGTGTTCGGCATCCTTGGGTGTTCTTTTTTCATGGCCCGTGATGTTTCTCACACTCAAGATCCTTGAGTGCTCGGAATTGGCACTTTGGAATACAGCGCGTTCGCTATCTCCACTGCTGCATTTGAGCGCTTCAAAGCCTTGATCATCGCGGACCAAATAGAGCTTGTTGATAAGAAAGGAAGAGGTCTTTGAATCATGTGTAATCACAAAAACGTAGTCTCCAGCATTGATTCCGAATCCCATGTCGCTCTTGGCAATCAAATAGTACATGTCAACCGGCTCAATGGGGGACGCATGCAAAATCACGCCAGGCAGTCGAATGACAAGTGTCTCTCCAATCGTCAGTGGTTTGACCAAGTACGTTCCATCAGGCAGCTCCGGCACTGTTGTATCGAAAAACCAGCCCAATTGTCTGCCGGTCAATTGGCAAAATTTCAGCAGGAACCCCCAGTCGGGCATTTCCAAGCCTTGCAGGAGAGATCTGCATGTGTCGGCATCCTCTCCAAGTGCGGTAGCCAACAAGTTGGCGCGCTCGCGCCCACCCATTGGATAACCCGCTGTGTCCAATGCCATGTTCGCTCTGGACGCGAATCGCGTGTGCAGTGAAATTAGATCCGTGGTCGCTCTTGACATCAAGTTGCTCTGTGGTAATTTTTAAAACGTTCTGATCATGTTACCTGCATTCGACACAAGACGTACTGATCCAAAGCTACGGAAATTGGTCGTTGGGACACAAAAACAGGAGTTTTTATGCTGCTTAGATGGCTGGATGCATGTACAGTACATGGTGTACTGTACTTATGTTGAGCGCAATCAGATCGGTTGATTCTTAAAGCAGAAAAATCATCACTTTCATAAATTAGTTGGAGTTATAAGTGGAACAGACATTACACCGTAGCGGTCAAGCAAGCAAAACAACTATTGACAGGTCAATCCGTGCAGAGAACAAGGCGATGTTACTGCGTCGATGGAAGATCGCAAAGAGCGCCGTCCACGAAGATGTGAAAACAGTTAACCGTTGGTTCGCAGGGCAGCGTGCCATGCTCGAGATACTGTCAGTTCTTGATGAGTCCAAAGTGTTGTATATCGCCGATTGTGGTACCCCATTGTTCTCTGTACAGGTGCCACGCAATTTTGAGCTGTTGGACTTTCCGGATTTTACATCCCGAGATGCTTTCGAAAAAGATGGCCAAACAGAGGTCTTTATGGCATTGGCAACGCGCCTAGATGCACTTCGGTCGACTTGTGCTCAAGCATGCATGCTCTACAACATCACGCCATTTGATGCCAAGCATTTGATGCGCCACGGGCCCCATGAACTTCTCACCATGTCTACTGATCCAGTGACGCAAATTTTACCGGCAGTCAGTGATGCTTATTTCCTGGCTACAGCCCAAAGAATCATGTCCGATGCAGAAAAAACCGTATTCGCTTCAGTCTCGCGCCGGCAAAAGACCGTTGTTTGTTGAGTCACCCATAGGAGATAAAGTAATGCAGATTCAAAAAAGAGTTTTGGGCACCGCAGTTTTCGCTTCCCACGCCAAAATCTTCGAAGATTCGGATTGGAACGACAGATTTGATGCACTCATTCGTCTAACCAAAAGAACTTCCGTTATTCAGGAGCTCATTGGGACGAACATCTCCACACCACAACTCAAACGAACCATCGTAAAGCGAATCAAAGAGTTGACCGGCGACAATGCAGAAAGGCCTCGCGGCCGTGGGCTGGACATCAACTCAGACCGACTCTTGAGCAGCCGATTGGATAATTTCGATGCATCCTACCTCCTGTCCCTTCATTTGGGTAGCAGTGACACGATAGAAACTTCCCTTGTCAGCCCCAATCTGGGTCTGGCACTCGACCACTGTTTAGAGGTCTACGGTCGGTACCGCACCGTCTGCTACCCCAATTCAGAGCCTCGTATTGCCTTCGAGATGTACCTGGCCATCATCAAGGCTTTACGCGAGCACGTCTTGCAAGTTCATCGTTGCCCCACTTGCTCGTCAATTTTCGCGGTGCATGTCGCTCGAATTGGACGCACCGCATGCCCTATCTGCTCGCGCATTGACTTGAGGCTCAAGGATGCCAAAGTTTCGATGGAAAAGAAACTGGAGCGCGGCAAAAAGACAAATTCTGCTGAATTTTCGGGACAGCGTACATAGGCGATGCCGTTGGGTGAGGGGGAAAGATCGGGAGACGTCTCAAAATTGACGGATGTCTCTTACTTGGCTTCTTGACCTCATCACCCCCCGAAAGAAAAAGGCCGTAGCGCAGGTCTCGCAGCGTCATGCTTCGCCAGAAATAGCCGTTACGGCCCCTTCGGCCTATCAATACCCCCCCATTGACGGAGGGATTCGCCTGGCAGAACCGGATGAGCTTGTGCAAGCCAATCGGGAGATCATAGATCGATTGCGATTGCACGCCGCAACCGATAGCGCAAGCTTTGAAACCAAATTCGAATTGCCCCTGACCAGGCTTGCTGCATGCATCAATGCTTTGCCGGCAACCTCCACGGGCAACTTCTCTGGAGAGGGGGGCCTATTTCGAGCCGCCTGCGAGTCCGCATTTTTTTGTTTCCAAGCCTCTGACGGTCGTATCTTCACTGGCGATGAAACCGTCGAGAGACGCCACGCCCTGGAGGGCCGATGGCGCTATGTCTGCTTCCTGGCTGGCATGCTCTATCCCATTGGCAAAAGCATTGATTCCATTGTCATTTCTTCAAAAAACGGTCAAGTTTGGAAGCGCCATTTTCATGGCCTCACCGAGTGGGCTCAGGAAAACGCCATCGATCGCCTCTACGCATCTTGGACTTGTGACCATCCCGACGACTTGGAAATGGGGCCTACCTCCTACGCTACCACACTCATCAATAAAGTAGTCGGCCCAGACAATCTCCAGTGGCTTGAAGACGGCTCATCTGATCTCGTCAAAGCACTTTTTGACATCAGCTCTGGGCACAAATGCCTGGCTCGCAACGCCGAAGACGTTGTCATCACCATGTGGACCAAAGTCGCCACCAGAGAGGCCGCTCGCCGCCCGCAAACCTATGGCCGTCTCACCGTCGGCACCAATCAAGGGCCTTTTCTCATGGGGGCCATTCAGTCACTCATCCAAACAGGCATGTGGTCGTTCAATGACGCAAAGTTAAAAGCCGACACTTCCGGCCTTTACCTTGTCTGGCCAACCGCTGCCGCTGACATCATCTCTTATGGCAAAAGCAAAGGCTACCCAGGTTGGCCATCCGATGAAGCAACCATCGCAGCGTTGCTCAAAAACTGCTCCATCGTAGACGCTGGCGCTGGTGACGACATGGGCCTGATCGATGTCGTTGATCAAGACGGGGAGATCATCCGCGCCTACAAAATCAAAAACCCCTTGTCGTTTACCGACACCTTCAACCCCGACGACTTCGCCAATAAAAAAAGCCAAACGCTCAAAGCAATTTTGGATGCCGACCCTTTGGTCGCCGCAGAAGAGGTCAGTGCCGCCGCAAAAAACAAAAAACAAAAACCAACCAAACCCGCTCCAGATTCAGCTCGGGATGAACAGAAAAATCACAGCGCCACTGCAGCCGTTGAAGATATTGCCTCCGAAGACGTCTTCCGCGAAGAATCATCTGAGCCAATAGACACAGATCTAGCGGGGCAACCAACAGCGCACCACAGCGAGCCTCAGACCGCCCAAGCAATCCAGCGCACACCCGCGCCAGACGCTGGTCCACTCGAAGATGACCAAGATGCAGCCGCCGCACAGTCCAAGCTGCGCGAAGCCTCTGATATCCGCTACAGCGATTTAGTGCCCCCCGACGTCCGCAAAGACATCTCCAAAACACTCTATACCGAGCTACTTGGGAAAGTCATGAAGGCTTGGACTGACCGTGGGGATAACTCCAAAACAATGCGCATGACCGATAACGGTGCAGCCTTCTCTTTGGCATTTTTGACAGAAATCATTCGAGACGTCCCTGCATGGGTCGGAGAAATGGCCAGCGCCGGGCTGATCTACAGCCCGCCAGCAACACCGGGTTTGAAGGTCATCAAGGTCAGCATTCCAGAAAACTCCAAACCCAAAGAGTGCGTCGTCTTATCCCGCTTCGCGGTAAAAAAACTGGGACTTTCCTGATGGCCAAGAAGAATCAATTCGAGCAAATGCTGCGCCCAATCTTTGAGGGCAGGGCGGCTGTTGCTTGGGCGTTCGCGGCCGTTTGGATGCTTGCGACAGCATTTATTCTCAACGCCCCAAAATCCACATTACTTATTTGTTCAGGCTCCACATTGCTCATGGCCGGACTACGATTTTTCAGTGCCAATCGACTGATTAATTACAAGCTGGCACTGGTTGGAAAACCTGTGTTCATCATGCCGGCAAGTGAAGTGCAGAAAAATATGCCCGCCATGGGCAACAATTTGTGGCTTGGCTGGGGCTACCGCTGGGAGCCTCGACACACACAGCGTAGCTACGAAATCATGAAACGTGACCTTGATGAGGTCTATCCTTCTAAATGGTGGCTCAAATATAAAGGCATCAAAGGCGATCCGAGAAACGCCAAAGGGTTGCCATGGATTCATGGCCTGGATGCGAAAGAAGGCGATGTCTTGTTGCCATTCGAGTCATTGAAAGGCCACTGCGCAATCATCGCGACTACCGGCGCTATCAAAACCCGACTTGCTGCTCTTATTATTTTTCAGTTGGCCATGCGCGGCGATTGCGTCATCGTCATCGACCCCAAGGGGGACAAAGACCTCCGAGAAATTTGCCGTCAAGCAGCCATCTTGTCCGGCAAGCCTGAGCGATTCTTGATGTTGCACCCAGCCTTCGCATCGGAGTCCGTGCGTCTGGATCTCATCAAAAATTGGGATCGCGTCTCTCAAGTGGCTTCTCGCATCACCATGGTCCTGGATGCTCAAGAGTCGGACAACTTCAAAGAGTTCTGCTGGATGGCCGTGCACCGCATCACCAATGCGATGAAATACGTCGGCCGGCGAGTTTCTGTTTACACCCTCAAAACGGCCATGGAGTCCCGAACAACCGTAGAGCAGCTGACAACGCTGGCGCTGCGCAAGTTCTTTACTGAAGAGTGCCCACAACTGTCGGAAGCACTTGAAAAGCAAATCAATGCACAGGCCGCGCAGGGCGGCAAGCCCGCAAAAGGGGCCATCGAGACCAGCACGCCTGAACTCGCTGCAATGATCAAGGTTTTCCAAGAGGCCGTGCCTGAGCTGGAGGATGAGGCCCGCCAGGCGGGCTTGCCCGTCAAGCCAGAAGAACTGCGAGGTTTGATCGCCATTTTGGAGGCCAACCGTGAATGGTTCGGCAAGATGATTGTCTCGATTACGCCGTTGCTCACCAAGCTCACAACAGATGACCTCAAGGGATTGCTCTCGCCGGACTATGACGACATCAATGACCATCGCCCAATCATGGACGGCAAACGCATTGTTGAGGGCAATCACATCCTCTACATAGGCACCGACACCCTGGCCGATGAATCCGTAGGCAAAGCGATCTCGACGATGGCATTGGCTGAAATGTCGGCCGTTGCCGCTGAAATCTACAACCATGGCAGCAAGGGCGACACAGGAGAGGAGCCCCGCCGCGTTCACGTTGTCATTGACGAGTGGGGTGATGCAGTTTGTGCTCCAGTCATTCAACAAGCCAACAAAGGCCGGGGTGCAGGATTCTTTATCTGGGCCATGGGCCAAACCTTCAGCGATCTGGTAGACAAGTTCTCAGGAAACACCGCCAGGGCAAAACGATTCATCGGCAACATGAACAACTTGATCGTTGGTGCTACTCAAGATCCAGACACCATGAAGCTCATCGTTGAAAAACTCGGCGAAACAACCATCAGCGTGATGAGCCATTCCACAGGCATTGGCTCAAGAACCGAAGACGTGGGCCTGGAATTTTCTGCCAATCAAGGCACATCTTTGTCAGAGAAAGACAAAGAAATTTTCCCAAAAGCACTACTGCCAAGTCTTCCGGACTTGCACTATGTCGGATTTTTCAATCGAGGCGAACTCGTTAAAGGTCGCATTCCCGTCATCATCCCCGATAAAAAGAATTAAAAGAATGTCGAAAATCATCTCGATCCAAAAAGCCAGACTTAAACCCGATGTGCTGTGGAGCCTTGCTGAGCTGGCACCCGGCAAAGGAGAAGAATGGCTCAACTCGGCCATTGATGGCTCTGAGCTCCAAGGCCTGGCCATGTCTCTTTGGGCCCATCACCCAAACCTCAAAAGAGCTACGCAGAAATTTGCGGCAATGATCACCCCCAAGTGGCCAACGCAATTGGGCAAATCGCTCCTGACGCAAACCCTGGAAAACGCACTGCTCAATGTTCAGGTAAACATGGCTCAAGGTGATGCCATCACAGGGCGAATGATCGGCACCTATCTCGGCTGGATCGCCAACAGCGTAGAGGACGTTGTGCGTTTGTCCATCTATGGAGAAACGCACAGTGGTGAATGCATTCGCTGGCCATATTTCACGCAGCCTCTCAAAGAGTGGGCTGATGAAAACGGTATCAAGACCTTGATGGCCAAGAAAAATGAAGGTCAACCAGATCCGGTCATTGAGGCTGGCCTGCGCATGTTGCTCATTACGAGCATCGCTCATCCAACAGATGTCGGCTACGTCTCAAAGTACGCTCACAAACGGCTGATATTTTCTGGGGAAATGGTTTGAAAAATTCGCAGCATGTCGGCCTGTGGTGGGGTGTCGCTGTTATTGCATTTCTCGTAACACCTCTGTGGCGAAGTGGCGAAAGCATGGATGGCTTCGTGCGTGAAGAAATCGCTGTCACGCGTATGGCCATGGGCGACACTGTTGGCAACATGGTTGTCTCCTTTGCTGATGCCGTTTTTCACCACTCCCCACTCACGGCTATCGCCGATTTGGCCTCATCTGGTAAAAACGCAGCGCGCACACAAACCATGAGCCGCCGCATCATGGGTCCAGTTGCAGAAATGGCCTCAAGGTTCTCCAGCAGCTATCTCCAGGGCCTCATCCAAGGCTCTTATATCGTCGCCATCCGCCTTGCAATATGCCTTGTATGGATAGCCGTTCTTTTGCCAATTTTCTTTGCGGCCGTTTTTGATGGATTGATGCTTCGTGCGATCAAGCGCGCCGAGTTCGGTGCAATGCGACCAGCAACATTCACACTCGCCAGCATTCTCGTCATACCCTTGCTCAATCTTCCGCTAATTTATCTGGTCATTCCCTTCACGATATCGCCACTCCTTGCCCCGTTTTGGGCTGCTGCAATCGCTTTGCCCTTGTCCTTGTTGGTCTCCAACTCTCAGCCACTTTTTGGGCGCTAATCGGGTCGGTTGCATTCGCGCCAAAGAAAATCGAAATATTCGCCGCAGCGTACACAGGACTGTACGTTGGGCGTTATAAAAATATGGTGAGGATCGCCAAAAATTGAAGGATGCAATTTCCTTCACCGCATTCAAGCAACTTAGCAGCAAGGCCCATTGCTCCTCGCAGTTACAGCGTCTCTGTTCTCGCACAGATCAAGGACACGCTTGAGGTTCTGCGCCCATATTTTGATGACGAAGATGTCAACGAAATCATGGTCAATGGACCCGATGACGTCTTCATCTCAAAACATGGTCGGGAAAAACGCATTCCCGTGATGTTGTCTGCCGGAACCATTCGAACTGCCATAACTTTGATTGCTTCGTATGTCGCCAAAGAAATTGGCGAAAAATCCAATCGACGAATCCTCTCCGCACGGCTGCCAGGATTTCGCATTGAGGCCATCTTGCCACCAGTAGCCGTCAATGGCCCATCAATGTGCATCAGACGCCACTCGGCAAAGGTGTTCTCGATCGACGAGTACATCTCCAGCGGCGTGATCTCTGAGCCGTTTGCAAAACACCTGGAATCAGCCATTTCCGCTCGTCAAAACTTCTTGATCGCAGGTGGCACCGGCTCTGGCAAGACCACTTTCATGAATACCGCCTTGTCGATGATCCCCGCCGATGAACGATTGTTCGTCATTGAGACCGTTCACGAACTTCAGGTGAAGTCTGAAAACTGTGTGCTCATCGAGTGTGATGAAGATCAGGGCGTTACCCCCCGCATGGCCGTGCGAACCGCTATGCGATATGCCCCCAAGCGAATCATCGTGGGCGAGTTACGCGGGCCCGAAGCCCACGACTGGAAAGACGCAGCCAATACAGGCCACCCAGGCTCAGCAGCCACCATCCACGCCAATAGCGCCAATAGCACCCTGTCACGACTCGAAAACCTATTGCTGTCGGCCGATATGGGTGTTCCTTATGAGCCTTTGTGCGCATCTATTGGCGAAACCGTGCAATGGATGTTTTACATCCAACGCGATGGTCCCGTTCGCAAAGTCAGCCAAGTCAGTCGCCTTCACGGCTATGACCGCAAGCGTAGCGAATACGAGATCGAAACCTTTCAACAGTAATCAATTCATCAACCAACTTGCCTGTATAGGAGATTCACCATGAACTACTCTGTCCTTCTTTCCAACATCACATCCAAAAATCGCCTGAATTCCGCAGTTAAAAAACCATCGGTTATCACCGGGGCCGCTTTATTCACAGCATTCTTGCTGCTCGCTTTCTTTTTGCCAACGCCCGCACACGCCGCAACATCCTTCAACGTCCCATTCCTTGAAGACTTTGGCTGTGGCGCTGTCCAGTTTCTGAAAGGACCATTGGCCGTCCTTTCATTCGTGATGGTTTGCGTCGCAACCCTGGTCTTTGGCATGGTCACGAAAATGGACTGGGGCCGCATCATCACCGTCTGCATCATCTTTGGCGTGATCCTCGGCTTGGGTGGAATTTTGGCCAGCAGCAGCTACATCACCGCCATCCCAGCAATGTCCAGCTGCCTGATGTAAGCAGCCTTCTTTGTTTGTTGATTGCTGGGAATTTTGATGGCATCCAGAGCCAGCTCTTTTCATGCATCGCTGCACCGTCCACGCCTAATCATGGGCGTGGAAAAGGGCAGCTTTGCATTTTTGGTCTTTTGCGGCGTCTTCGCGCTCGTCGCAAAGTCCTTTCAAGCGTTCCCGATCGTTTTGTTGATGTATTTCATCGCTCGTTGGTTGTCAAAAAAGGACGACCAATACGTTGCAATTCTCCTCAAATACCTCAACGAGGAACACGTCTATGACGCCACCCAAAGAATCAGCGATTCCAAGTCTCGCCCTAAAGGGTGGGGGCGAAACTTGCCCAAATAGTTGCACCTCAAACAGTATCCAAAATGCTCTCCTTTGACGATCTTTTCAATAAGCCAAGAAAATCGGCCACCAGTTATTCGGAACTCCTGCCCTGGTTCGGGCAGGTCGCCCCTGGTCTTGTCTTGTGCAAAGATGGCTCACTTCTGGCCGCTTTCTCATTCGTCGGTGCCGATGTAGAAGGCCGAGAAAACTCAGAAGTAGATCACCGCATTGATCAGTTCCAAACAGCCCTCAAAACACTCAATGACCGCATCACCTTGTGGTCTGTCCAAGAGCGCCGCTACACCCCCGGATATCCTCGCGGTGAGTTCTCAAGTCCGGTCGCCGATTTGGTTGACTCCCAGTGGGAGCGCGCTTGCGCATCCCGCAAAGGTGCCACGATCAACCAGCATCTCTTTTTAAGCTACAACTTCCCCAACCAATCCGAAGCATTTTTCGAGGCCGTCTCCGCAGAACTGCAAGAAAACGACGGCAACGTCCTTAAAGCCCTTTCAGGCCTTGCTAAACGGCGGCTGACAGAAAAGGGCGCTGTCGCCAGAGTCCGTGGACAGCTTGCCGATATGGCGCATGAGTTCGAGAAGATTCTCTCAACCTTCTCCGGTATCGTCGAAAACACTCTTGGCTTTTACCGCCTCATCGATGGCGATCTCATGGGTGAGCTCTACGCTCGCGCCAATATAGCCTCTCACCGAGGACCAGTTCACCTTCCCGCAGGCCTGAACTACCTCGATACTGCATTGGCCGCAGATCGCTTCACTCGCCAAAACGATCAATTGCTTTTCGAGGGCATGACTCAAACCGTCCATGTCGCCGCTCTGAGCACCACAACCATGCCCCCAGCCGCCTACAGCGGCCATATTGACCAACTGATGGGCGCAGACTGTGAATACATCTTGGTCCAGTGCTTTCGTTTCCTCGATCGCATGAAAGCCGAATCTCTCATCCAAGACGCTGAAATGTTTTACCTCTCCGAGGTCAAGTCCGTCATGACCCGTGTCTTCGAACGCCTCTTTGATCAGGTGAGCGAGAAAGAAAATACCGGCAATATCCATCTCGCCCAAGACGCTCAGCAAGCGCTCGTCGAACTCACAGCATCCGACCTGAGCTACGGCTACTACAACATGACCCTCTTGGCTCTGGGTGAGTCAAAACGACATGCCGAAGCCGCCGCCGATCTCCTGGGCGGCTCTTTGCGCGCAAATGGCTTCACCGTCATGCGCGAACGCCATGGCCTCATGTCCGCATTCCTGACATCACTGCCTGGAAACTCCGGCACCACCATGCGCTGGAAACTTGCTTCCACCGCAAACATCGCTGACCTCTCTCCCATTCGCACTATCAGCAGAGGCGAGCCCAACCACCCCATGTTCTCCAAGCTCCTGGGGCACTCCGTCCCACCTCTGTGCCGTTTCCTAACTCCATATGGCATCCCATACGACTTCAATACACATGAAGGTGATCTTGGCCATACCGCCATCGTCGGCGGCTCTGGCGCTGGTAAAACCACTTTGATGACCTTGCTCATCGCTCAGTTCAAAAAATACAACCCCTCTCAAACTTTCATCTTCGACAAAGACTACTCGCTCATGGCTGCCACCGTCCTTTTGGGCGGCAAGCACATCGATATGAGTCCCCGCGGTACTCGTCGCGGCATGAACCCTGTTCGCGTCATGATGATCAATGATGATGACATGCGTCTTCGACAGTGGATCGAAGTTCTCATCACAGCTGGCGGCAATACTGTCAGCAGCAATGAAAGCTCGGCCATTTTCACTGCCATTCAGGGGCTACGCCGATCCCCTCCAAACTCTTGGCGCTTATCCGGCATCTACGCCCTCATCGCTGGCGCTGACCGCGACTTGGCCGCAAAAATCGCTCCATATGTCGATCTGACCGATGCAGATGATGATTTCGGTACCGGCCCCTTCGCTTCATTCTTCGACAACGATGAAGACAACTTCGAGCTGACAAACATGGTCGGCCTTGAATGCGCCGGCATCCTGGAGTCCAAGCAGCTGGCCAGCCCTTTCATGGACTACGCCTTTTACTGCATCGAGCGCAGTCTTGATGGCATGACCCCAACGATGATCTATGTTGAAGAAGCTTGGTACATGCTCTCCAATCCAGCTTTCGCACAAAAGATGGAAGACTGGCTGCGGACCTTCCGCAAAAAACGTGCCTTCGTCATCTTCGCCACTCAGGCGCTCGATGAAATCGCCAGATTGCCCAACGTCGGTAGCTTTGTCACGAACATCCCATGCCAGATCTTCTTGCCTTCCGTCAAGTCTTCCGTTCGTGAGCAGGCTGCGCTTTTTCGCTCCGTCTTCGGCACCACAGATGCACAAATCGAGCTTCTCGCACATGCCATACCAAAACGCGACTACCTCCTAGTCAAGCCATCTGTGACTCGCCTCGTCACAACCCAAATGCCACCGGCCATCCTCGCCATCAATGACGCTACGTCCAATGAGCTGCGCCGCAGTGAACTTGCTGAGTTGGCCGTGTCGGGCAAGCCAGGTTGGGAAATCAACTATCTCAAGGACACCTTGCATGTTCAAGTCTAAATTGCATCTCGCTATCGCTTGTGTCTTCTCACTCTTTTCATTGACCTCCCAGGCCGGCGGCGGTGGCATGGGGGTTGGCGCAACTGAGTGGACACAGCTCATGAACAACGCAGAGCTAGCCAAATCTGCCATGGACAACGCCATCACCTCAAAGGCAACTGTCGATCAGTACATCATGCAGGTCAGGCAATACGAAACCCAAATCGCAAACTTGCAACGCCTGCCTCAAGTTCCAACCAGTATGAGCCAAATCATCGGCTCATACCGCTCCTTGCAGGCCTACAGTTCGTCAATCGGCCGTCTATACGGCAGCTTGTCTCGTCAATCCGATGTGATGAACAAACGATTCTCTGAGGCACGCCTTTCTGGCATGCCATGGGATCAGTATGTCCAGCAGCAAAAAAGCCTTGCTGACAACAACAACCAACGAGCCATCGCTCGGCTCAATTACGAAAAAGAAACCCTCGATCAAGTCAACCAGGACTACGATTTCGCCAGATCCATCCAGGATCAAATCCCTGAGGCCGTGGGCCAGCAGCAGTCTTTGCAACTGCTCAATAGCCAGATGAATCGTTTGGTGACACAGAACGCCAAAATGATCGAAGTGATGTCACAAACCAATCAGGCCGAAAGCACCAGCCAAGACGCCGCCGATCGCAATCGCGCTTTGCAAATGCAAGACTACAACAACAAATACCAGCAACAGATGCGTCAGCGGCAACGCGATTTTGTTGGGCAATAAAAATCAAGGGGTGCAGATGTTCTCTGAACAAAAAACTCGCGAAGCCATCGCGAATTCAATGGGCTGGATCGCAGCCCTCATCGCCGAATTTTCAATTCGATTGGCAAAATGCTTTGTCGGAAAAAAAGGGCGATACCGCACTTTGTTGGTGGTCCTTGCGGTTGGCGCAACATTCTCGTTCGGTCAAGATGCGCTCGATCAAAACGCCAAACCGCAGTTTGACACGCTGGAAATTCCCTCTGCACCAACGCTGGGCACAAAGTATCCCTACGATGCGAGCGCCATGGTCGGCAAAATCGCAGGATCAGTCGATTCCGCACTTTCTTCAATCACTTCCAATGGCGCTTTAAGTGCAATGGGCACTGAGTTGACTGCGTTCTTTCTCGTTCTCATGCTTGTCTGGACTAGCGTCAAGAACATGGCTGCTGGCAAAGGGTTTGGAGAACTCATCGGGGAGTGGGTCCCTATCTTCGTCAGCTTTGGCTTGGTCTACGCGATGTTAGACAAGGATGTGGGCAATCTAATCATTAAAACCATCGGGAAAATCGGAACGATCATCGGTGGCCAAGATCTCACCGACCTTGGTTCAGCCATCAAAAGCACCTTCACTCAATTCATGAGCGCCATCCAGAAAGTAGCTGGAATGGCAGGCACTGCTTCAAACAAAGCCTCGAGCGGTTTTATGGACGCTATTGCAAGCTTCGCTGCATCCAGCTCTGCCATAATTTTTGGCCTAATAGTGCGTGCGATTACCGCATTCGTACTGATATTCGCTTTGGTGATCTCGCTTGGTCACATCATCGTCGGAACAATCACGCTCAAGCTGGCGCTGGCGCTGGCACCAGTCATGGTTCCGTTCCTTATGTTCAGGCCGTTGTCCTGGATTTTTGAAAGCTGGCTCAAATTTCTAATTTCTGCTTGTATGCTGAGATTGGTCGTTGGTTTTTTGCTCAGCATTTCTAACGCCATCATGGGTAACACTGCGAGTCTGGCCCAGCAGATAAGCTCTGAAGCATCGATGACTGCTGTCGACTCCATGCATGCCGACATCTTGTTGTATGGGATGGTTTTGGTTTATTCCCTCATTTCAACGCTGCTGCTGATGCAAGCGCCAAGCATCGCCAATGGCCTCATGAGCGGCGGCGGTGGTATGGGCTTTGGCGGCATCAAAGGCCTCACTCAAAGTCCAATGGGCAAGGCCGGGGGGGCTGTCGCCGGTAGGGGCGTGAGTGCAAGCAAGGCAGGCGTTGTGGGCGGCGCTTCTGGAGGTCTTGGTGCCTACCACGGCCTCCTTGGAAAGCCGCTTGGCGATAACCCATCTGGCCCGCGTTCTTTTGGACACGGGCTTGGTTCTGGGCTAAGGGGCCTCGTTGTAAAAAAACCTATCCCATGAACTAATGCCTCGTAGAAAATAAATCCCAAATGTTTAACCAAAAGTTCAAGCGGATCCTGAGCGCGTTGCTGGCCAAGGTGGTGCTGGCGACGAGTATGTTGACGGCGGTTGGGCCGGCACATGCGGTGTACGGAGAATACAGGCCGAAGTACCGGGACATGTGCTCGATGGTGGATTGCGCGTTCACCTATCCGGTGCCGGAAGAGAACTGGCAAGAAATTGCGCTTTTGCACAATCCGCAGGGATTGAGGGGGCGCGTGGACGGTCGTTCGCTGTATTCGGGAGAGCGCTGGATGGCGTTGGGCCAGGAATCTGTAGGGATTTTGGGGCTCAGCAGCGCAGACGTGGTTCTGAAGGCCTGGCAAGGCCAGCTCAGCAACCCGCCGTGGGTGATCGCACGGTTTGTGCCTGAGCTTGGCCAGTTGCGCATCCATGTGGTGAAGACGATTAAAACGCCAGATGGATACCAACGGGTGATGGTGGCCGATTACACACCGGAACACGGCCGCTACGACGTAGCAAGGCAAAACCACTTGACCCAAGACGAGAAGCGATCGATCTACGTGCGAGGGATGGACCCGTACTGGCGGTTTGCAGGCGACAGAACGGATCCGACGTTCTACAACATGACCACAGGTGCAGCGCAAGTGGCGGTGGGCAAGGCGATGAGCCACTACCGTGCACCGTACGCGTTTTTCATTGAGTCGGCAATTCGGATGGAGAGCAAGCAATCGACGAGTGGCAACATTTTGCGCAAGAAGATCACGACGACGACGACAGGGTATGCCAAGCCCAAGATCTACTTGGCAGCGCCGCTGAACATGAGCTCGCAAAGGAACAGCATAGAGCCGTCGATGATGGCGGTGATGTGCCCAAGGCCGGTGCCGTGCAAGGATGCGGACCAAGTGATTTTCAGCGGATTTGTGCTGGAAGAGCTGCAAGGCGGGAACATCCCGAACATCGAAGAGCAGATTTACAGGAGTGTCGAAAGCCAAAGCAGCTGGACGGCGATCGCGTTCATGTTGGTGACGGCGGCGTTGACCTGGGGGGCTGGCGCGATGTTTGCCGGCACCGGCAACTGGGTCGTGGCAGATGGGGCAATTCAGGCGGCGGCTGCGAGTGCTGTTCCGGGCGTTGAGGCAGTCGCCGGCACAACAATCGCTACCTCGGCTGGCATGGGCTACGCGGCAGTCAACTCGCTGGTCAACGGTGGCTCGGTGGGCTCGGTGCAGCAAAGTTGGTTGGGGTCGATGGGTCTTGCGCCTGAGCAAGTCACTTATGGCACGACAGAAGGCGCGACCTGTACGAACAAGCACTGCGAGGCGATGCTGCAGCAAGTGAGCCAAAGACACATCCAATCTGGGAATCCTGGGACGGCCAATTCTGGGGGGAATTTGGCAGGGACAAAGCAGCTAATGGAAGGCAACTGTCCGCTGGACTGGACGATCGTGCAATGCCGAGCGCAAGGCCTGGAGCCAGGTCAAACGCAGAGAACGGACTCGCACACGAACTGGGCGATGAACTCGGAGGTATTTGAGCGCAAGCGCCAGGCGTGCATCAATGCAGGCTACGGATCGACACAGCAGACGCTGTACTACTGCATGGTCAATGCGGTGTATGACGATGGCACGGACGGAGAGCAAAGCACCCCCTTGAAGTGAGAGAAATCCGTGCTAATCTGAATTCAAAGGGTCTGGAAAAACATTCCGGGCCCGTCCAAACAGAACGGCACGAAAGGAATCACGATGCAAAAGACAAAAGCAATCGCACTGGCATTGGCCATCACCGCCATGCTCGGCATGGGAGGGTGCACATCCATAACTACGAAAGAGCAGATGCTCGAGAGATTTGAGCCGGGTGAATCGACTGTTTACATATTAAATCGGGCCATCCGTAAAAATCTTACAAGAGAGAATATTTGCGGCCAAATGTCACAAAAAGATGCTGAACGAATTGGGCCAGATTATGTTCGTTACTACCAAAATGAAATGTGTCCAAAGATTGAAACTATGCAGCTGGTTTCAGGGTTCTATTACACGCATCCGATTAATGGATTGCGCATGTTAACGGCATGGTCGCCCGTTGAAATGGACATTGGTGTTGACGATATTTTGAAACTGAGTTTGAGCATGAATTCCGATGGCAGTTTCAAACGCCCAGCATTTGTTGAGAAGGTAGTCAAGAAGGATGGAGCGAAGGAGCCAGGGGATTGCAACTGGGAGGGAGGTCGAAGCGCCACGACGGCGTTCCTGTCAGGCGGCGTGGTGTGCGAAGGCTGGGACTGGAAGAAGCAGAAATTTGCGCAGTAAGCCATGCACCGCGCCCACAAAATCAAACTGCAGCCGACCATGGCCCAAGAGCAATACTTTGCTCGGGCCTGTGGCGTGGCTCAACTTCAGCGAGGCCTGACTGCGAGGAGGGCGGTCAGGTCGTTGGTCTGAGCCATCCAGTCCGCTGTGTCCTGACACCGCAGAGCGATCAAGGCCTGGAGGTCGTTCATGGTTCGCTGGACGTTGAGCGTAAGCAAGGGCTCATGGTGCGCGATGCGATTGCGAAGCTTCCTGAGCTTTATCAACTCGGTGTGCACATGACCACGTCCCAGGTAAACAGGCATCGCCAAGTTGGGTAGCACCCGCGCTAGGTGTGGTGTCCACAGCGCAGCATCGAACGACGCCCTGAACATGTTTTCCCAGAAGCCAAAGCTCAACTCAGCGATGACCTTTCCCGTGGAGATTGACGATGGCTTGTTTCGAGCCTCGTCGAGAGCATCACGTCCACGCTTTGGCAGGCTCAGATAGAAGCCCTGAACCCATGGCCAATTGGTGCCGTGCTGTGCCGTGAGAGCATCGTCTACGGCGTTACGAATAACCACTTCGCAGACCGAAATAGGGGTCAGGAGCGCTGCGCCTAGTTGCCCGTTCCATATGTACAGCTCAAGGGCTTTGTCTAAGTGGGGTGGGCGATCCTGCAGTGCATGGAGGTAAGTCGAAACTCGGGGTGGGGACAGAGATAGTCGGACAGAGATAGAGTTAGCCATGCACTGCTTTGCGCAATCGTTTTAATGTCGTATAATAGACGCATGAGCCGCTAGGGACTGGGACGAAAGTCTCCCTTAGGGTCAAGTGAATTGAAAAGGCCCGCGCAAGCGGGCCTTTTCTTTTGTCTCGTCGAATCTCGCTTCTCATGGCGCTGGGCACCAAGGCAAAAGCTTCGCGCTATTGATTCCATTGCCGGCGTTTTGCCAACTTCGCCTTTGCCGCGCCGCTGAACATGAGCTCGCAAAGAAACAGCATAGAGCCGTCGATGATGGCGGTGATGTGCCCAAGGCCGGTGCCGTGCAAGGATGCGGACCAAGTAATTTTCAGCGGATTTGTGCTGGAAGAGCTGCAAGGCGGGAACATTCCGAACATCGAAGAGAGGATTTGTGACTGCTCTCGGCCCTAAAGAGACCGAGCTTCTTGTAAGACAGGATTAGTCTTACCTGATCGCGTCGCCGCAACCCGTTTCCTGCTTAACCCATGGAGCAAATTACCATGGAATACACAGGCCGCTGCCGAACGTCCTTCGGCCGATTTCTTTTTGAAGCCCCGCTTTGGTTTGGCCTGCTGCGTTAGCAACATGGCCAAACTATTGGCAACTTCGATCTTGTCCGCATTGCCCCATAGGCCCAACGCCTTTTGCCGGATGTTCTCAGCCGCATTGACATCTGCATCTTCCGTGTGACCACAGTTCGTGCAAGCAAACACATCGCGCGTCGTGCGGTTGTCTGCACTGATGTGGCCACAGGTGTGACAACGCTGACTGGTATGCCGGGGCGGCACCAAAAGCAACACACCTCCGCTTGCAGCCAGCTTTTGTCCAAGGCGTACCCTGAACGCAGCAGGAGACACATCGAGGATGGAGCGGTTCAAACCAGCCTTTTGGGCCACGTTCTTGCCAGGCTCTTCAATGGTGCCTTTGGCACTGGCGGTCATGTTCTTGATGCGAAGGTCTTCCATGGCCACAACACCGTGGTTTTTGGCAATGTCCGTGGTGACCTTTTCCATGCCGTCTTTGCGCACCCGGGCTTGATGGGCTTTGAATGCGGCCAGACGCTTGATGGCTTTGAGTCTGTTTCTGGAGCCTTTCTTCTTTCTGGAAACTGATTGCTGCAACTTGGCTTGATGCGCCAGGTCGCCGGCCGTAACTCTCGGCAGCTCAATCTTTTGCCCTGAACTGAGCACGACTGGTTGAGTGACACCCATGTCGATGCCCACAACGACCTGGCCACTGCGATCGGCTGGCACCTCGACTTCGCACTGAAGCAAGATGGCAGCGTACCAGTGATGGCCACTTCGGCTCACCGTCACAGACTTGATGAACGAGCCTTCTGGAATGGCTTTGTGCAAGATGCACGGCACCAGGCCGAGCTTTGGCAGCTTGAGCGTGGCATGGGAGATTGAGCGGGTGCGCTTCTTGTCGGCCACCCGAAGGTTGCCAGCCAGTTCCACCTGCGCCGGGTCGGGAAAGCGAAAGCTGTCATCTTGGCCGCGGCGCTTGCGTTGGGGTGGGCCCGAACGCCCAGCCCAGAAGTTCTTGTAAGCCGTCTCCAGATCGACCAGGGCTTGCTGCAAGACGTGATGAGGGGCCTCAGCAAGCCAAGGGAATTCGGCTTTGAATTCGGCCAGCTCACCGGCCTGACGCTGATAACCAATGGAGCGTCCGGGTCGAGCGAACCAGCGACGCTGCTCCAAACCGGTGTTGTAGACGGCTCTGCGGCATCCTGCAAAACGCTGAAAAAGCGACAACTGATCACTTGATGGATCAAGCCGTACGTTGAGCGCGTTGAGCTTTAACATGCTATCGATTATACTTGGACTTACTATGGCACGCAACTGGGAAAGAACCGATTACCGCAGGGGACGAACAGTCGTCAGCCTGCTTCATGTGCATTTGGTCTTTGTAACAAAATACCGACGAGGTGTTTTAAGCGAAAGAGCCATCGAGGTCATCCACGAAGCCATGAACAGCGTATGTGTTGACTTCGGAGCCAAGCTCGTCGAACTAAACGGCGAAGATGACCACGTCCATGCTCTGGTTGAATATCCACCCACGATCGCCTTGTCCAAACTGGTCAACAGCCTTAAAGGCGTTTCCAGTCGCATATTGCGCTCCAAGGAATTCCCAGAGGTTCAAGCCAAGCTGTACGGTGACCATCTGTGGAGCCCGAGCTACTTCGCAGTCAGTTGCGGCGGCGCTCCTTTGGAAATCGTTAGGCAGTACATCGAAGACCAGAGAAAATAGCCCTCCGCTATCCCACCCCTAAAGAGAATGGGTTTGCGCGGAGAAATAATGGATCAAATGGTGGCGGCGCAAAATCATCGAACAAGGTTCCCTCTTTGTCGTATTCACGCCAGATGCCGCCAAAGGCGTTTGGCAAAGAATCGTTTCCATGGATGCCGATGTACCAAACGTCATCTAGTTGATCGGCGGAATGATGAATCTCCCCGCCACAGTGATCGCAGACGACTTGCGCAATGTCGGTCATGAACGCCCGGAAGGTTTCTTGACTGTCCAATTCGCCAGTTGTTTGGGTGTCTGTCAGCAACCGAGTAACGATTTCAGCCAGCTCTTTAGAAGTTATTTGTTTGCTCATTTGTTTTCTCCAAAATGGGAAATTCGCAGAGCCATGCCTTGCGGGCATGGACACCCGCAAGGTTGATTTAAATTCGGCCGCACATCTCATCTGCATCGGCTGCTGCCTGTGCATCTGAGCGGCAAAAGCCATCTCGATGAAGTCTCCCACCGCTAAGCCAGAGCTATAGCGGGGGTTTCTTGGGTCAAAGACCAGAGCGCCGGGGTGTTACCACCCAAACGACTTACCTCAGTCTCACCAAGCGTAGGGCACATTGCTGCACCCGGTTTGGAGCCTTCCGCCCCTACCTTTTGTCTTGTGATCCGGCACGTCTTCTTCTCTTTTTTGACATCCTTGCCCGCCAGCAATTGCTTGACGCCACGACCGGCAATGACTTTTGCCGCGTTGTGGTCTGCATGGTCGATGTGTCCACAGCTTTGACAGACAAACTCGGATTGTGAAACCCGGTTGTCTTTATGAATGTGGCCGCATGCGCCGCATTCCTGCGAAGAATAAAACGCCGGTACTTCGATAACCAGCTTCCCTTGGCGACGGGCTTTGTACTGCAAAAACACTTTGGTCTGACCCCAGGTGGACGCCAGAATGGCTTTGTTGAGCCCGGACTTGGCCGCTGCCCCATTGCGCAGCCAACGGCCTTGTTCGTCCTGTTTCGGCTTGGCCTTTTTGGTCATGTTCTTGACTTTGAGTGCCTCGAACACAAATAGCTTGTAGCGCGGGTCAGCCGCCAGTGCGTGGCTTGTCTGGTGCGCCACATCCCGGCGCACGTCCGCCCCATAGCGCTGATACCGTGCCACCTTGCGTTTGGCCTTGAGCCAATTCTTTGAACCCTTGGTTCTGCGAGCCTGACGTTTTTGCCACCGTTTTTTGTGTTTTTCCTGCGCGGCCAGTCGCTTGCCCTGCACGGGCGTGAAGTCGAACTGCTGGCGGTCGCTGCCTGCCAGTGGCAGGGCAACACCACGATCCAGACCGACTGTCATCTTGCGCAACTCAATCGCATCGAACTGCGTGAGCCAGGCGGTTGTGTCCTTGTCGGTCGGCTCGGTGGCGTTGTCATCGTAGTTGAACGAAACGTGCCATTGACCGGCGTGAATACTGATGTGCAGTGAAGCCGGTGGTTTGTAGTCTCTGTGCGCCCTGAACGCCACCATGCCGACCGGGTATTTCTTGGTGCCGATATGCAACTGATGGCCGGTGATTTCTCCGGTATCAGCATCCACGACAGGCATGAACTCGAACAATTCCGAAGTCAGCCACACCGCCTGTTTGCCGTGTTTTTTGTGAATGCCCGGTCTACCGCCGAGCTTCTGAAAATAGCGGCTGTAGGCTTGTTTCCAAAGCACCGTGCCATTGC
>Ga0228699_1000191_pt1 | contig 55836 bp, 49 predicted proteins | sample McNCre217_Aug_MG_FD_178016 | JGI IMG/M metagenome (GOLD analysis project Ga0228699, IMG submission 178016) | Freshwater microbial communities from McNutts Creek, Athens, Georgia, United States - 2-17_Aug_MG | ecosystem: Environmental > Aquatic > Freshwater > Creek | place: USA: Georgia... | reverse complement strand
TGAGTGGGATTTGGTCTATTTGATTGGGCTCACCGAGGGTTATCTGCCAATCAGTTATGCCCAAACCGAACTTGAAATTAGCGAAGAGCGTAGATTGCTTTACGTTGGGCTTACTCGAGCTCGAAAGGAACTTGCACTCAGTTGGGCAAAGCGAGATTCAACATCGAATCGTGACCGAGAGCAATCCAGATTCTTCAATCAATTACTCGCCAGAGGCTAGTTTGCAAGTGCAGGCAGGGTGCTCTGCCCACTTAAATTCGGTGACCGATCCAGATTTCTGTTCTAGTCGATAACCGACTAATTCTGCTTCAGTTTGTTTGAACCCACCGTGGTCGTCAAGGTGGGCCAGCATTTTTTGAATTGCCAACCCGGCAGTGAAAAGTTTGCTCGCAGAATCATCCAGGCGCTTCTTACTGGTGACAAGTTGACTCAATACCACCGGCCAAGCCGGGTCTAAATCTATCCGAGCCTGCTCCAAACAATAGAGGCAAGGCCCTCTTCCGGGAACCACCAGCGGGCTCACCGAGGCAAAATCGCTTTCAAAAAGAATGGCTAGGTGTGGCACGTCTCGGTTCAGCCATTGAACGTATCTTCGAGGTTCGATTGCCTGCTGGGCAACAATCACTGCGCAGTCAATCGCTTCCAAATTTCGCGGGCTTAGCCGGTGCCCGGGAACAATTACTAGTTGATTCGGCGAGCTGGCCAGCAGCGCCTTGACCGCTTCTATTTTTGGCCGCCCCAATAACTGTGCTGGGTATGCGTTTGGGCCAAGGTCTTGTTTTTGCACCAATGACTGGTCGTGGCTTACCACTCTGCCAACACCGGCAGCGGCCAGCCCTAGCGTGAGGATTAATCCGGCGCCACCCAGGTCATCGATGTGTACTGCGCGAAGCCCACGTTGCAAGAGGACTGAAGCCCCATCGGCCGAATTCAAGAGACTCGCTCGAATTATTTCCGCGAATGCTCCCGCCACGAAGTCTTCGGTCAAAGACTCTTTGACAGGGGTAGGTGATTCAATCAGCAAGCCGCCGAGTTCATCAACAACCCGGTGGCCCTCTTTTTCAGACAGGCCCAAATCAGATAGAAGGTTAGGCAATTGCTTATCCGCAATACCCCGATAAAGAGCAGCAATCAGGCGTTCTTGAGCGGGGCTCAACGAGTTGAAAATCACTTTGTCGCCGCCAGTTCCAATCTGGAGACTATTCAGATTGCGCCAAAGTGCGGTTTGGTTCGGATTGATTCTTAGCATTCGCCGATTGAATCAGTTTTCGAAAAAACTTTAGCGAGTTATCCCCAGAGGCAACTGCCAAGGTTTTACTCGCCCAGTAAGTCTCGCAATGCCTGATCGAAATCATCATCGGACACCTGTGTGTTGCCCAGTCGAGCAATCAGCTCGGTTGGGTCAGCGATGTCCTGTTCGCTAGGCAATAGATCGGGGTGATCCCAGAGTCCGTCTCTGACTTCCTGCCCAAGTTCATCGCCGATTCGACGCCACATTGCAGCGGCTTCGCGCAGTTTGCGTGGCCGAAGTTCAAGGCCAATGATTGTGCCAAAGGTTTTCTCGGCAGGCCCGCCTGTGGCACGCCGCCGCCTCACGGCCTCAGAGATTGCAGCTGCCTTTGGCAGCAATTTCGTTGCATCCTCGGTGACCACATCGACCCAACCTTCAATGAGTGCGAGTTGAGTTTCGATCAGGTCAAGGGCGTGTTGTTGTTCCGGTGAGCGTGCTGCAATAAAAGCGCCGGTTTCAAGTGCCCGTTTGAGTTCTTCGGCATTGGTCGCGCTGAAGTCTGCAGCAATTTCGTTAATCCGGTCAGAATCAAATTTAATTTCGCTGGCATATTTGGATATCTGACCAACGATGGACTCCCGCAGCCACTTACTGTGTTTAAAAAGGCGGGTGTGCGCCATCTCTCGGACACCGAGATAAATGTAGGCCTGATCGGGCTTGATCTCGAGGCCCTCGATGAACGTAGCCAGGTTCTGCGGCACAAAGGCAACGCGCTGATCGCTGAAAATTGGGAGGCCAATGTCGCCGCCGGTTAGGACTTCCTCTGACATCTTGCCAATGGCCTGCCCAAGTTGCATCGCAAACATCGCGCCGCCAGTAGATCGAACCATCCCTCCCGCATTGCCAAGAATTGCTGTGAGTTCTTCGGGTGCGTTTTCGGTGAGGTTTTGAGCAAGTGCCTCGCCCATGCGATCGGCTACCGGTGAAGAAAGCGCTTCAAATAATGGCATCGCATCGGCAACCCAAAGCTCGCGAGTTAGAAGCTTCGGTTCGCTGGTCAGCGTTGAAATAGATGTCGCTTGATTCAGCCAAAGCTCTCCAATCGAGAGAGCGTCCTTTATGAGCCGACGAGATTCATCGGTGACTCCAACGGCGCCCTGTCGAGCAAGTTCTCGGGCCTGGTCAGAGGCAAGATTCCAGTTAACCGATCCATCCATTACCCCGGGGTTACCCAGTGCCGCTTGAAGTTGGGAGACCATTTTTGAGATGAGTTCTGGGTCGTTTGGTAGCCCGGCAGCCGCGGCAAGCTCGGCGGCATCTCCGCCGTTTCCGGCCAAAAAGTCCTTGAGGAACTTCTCAAAATCTTCTGGATTCATGTTTAAAACGTTAATGGTCTATTCCTGAGGAATCTATGTGATTTACCGGAATCGAGGGCTTGTTCGCCCTAAGCGTCTGACCGGCTTGCAAACAGGGTTCTCGATGTCTGCCCCGAGACTTAGGCTTAAGTCAAATGTCTAAAAAGTCACGCACTCGCCGGCTAACCGGCATAGGTTTCTTAGCGCTGTTTTTGGCGTCTCTTTTGGCCCTGGTTTTTCTGCCAACCCCGTATGTGATTGAGCGTCCGGGCCCAGTCTTTGACGTCCTTGGCAAAACTAATGGGCGTCCCGTTATTACCGTTTCAGATGCGGCAACTTATCCGACCACCGGGCAGCTAGACGTTCTGACCGTCAGCCTTGTTGGAACACGAGAAAACACCCCGAGTTGGTTTGAACTTGGGCTTGCTTGGCTGAACCCAGCTGAAGCCATCGTTCCAATTGACGTGATGTTCCCACCTAACGTCAGCACCAAGCAGGTCGAAGCCGAATCATCGGCCATGATGGATGAGTCTCAGCAAGATGCAATTGCAGCGGCACTGACCAAACTGGGTTACACCGTGTCCTGGCACGTTTACGTGAGTGAAGTTTCCAAAGGCAGCCCTTCCGCCGGCAAACTTGTCGCTGCAGATTTCATCCTGAAAGTAAATGGCATTGCCATCACGGATGTAGACCAACTTCGGTCCACGCTGGATGCCGAGGCTGCCAAGGGTCCGCTTTCGGTCGAGGTTCTCAGAGGCGGAAAAAAGGTCACCGAGCAAATCACCGCCACGAAGGATGACCAGGGCAAATACCGATTGGGCATCCTGGTGGGCTACAAATATGACTTCCCAATCAAAATAAAGCTTCAGCTCGGCGACGTCGGCGGGCCAAGCGGCGGAATGATGTTTGCCCTAGGAATCATTGATCGACTCACGCCAGGTCAATTGACTGGTGGTAAGCACATTGCCGGAACTGGAACCATCGATGCCGCTGGAAATGTGGGCCCAATCGGGGGAATTCGGCACAAGTTATTTGGTGCAGCAAGCGCCGGAGCCACCATCTTTTTAGCGCCTGCATCCAACTGTGATGAGGTTGTTGGGCATGTTCCGGCAGGCCTGAGCGTGGTCAAAGTCACAACGCTGACCCAAGCAAAAGCCGATCTTGAGAAAATAGCTACAGGCACAAACCCGGCAACTCTGCCAACCTGCACCGCAAAATAACCGAAGGAATCTCATGGCTTCAGCAACCCGCCGCCTCACTCCCTTTCGACTGACCCTGCTAATAGTTGTCGCCGCTGTCGTGGCGTTTGCCGCGTTCTCGAGCGTTCTGACTGACTTCCTATGGTTTGATCAGCTTGGCTTCAAAGGGGTTTTGCTGACTCAGATTTTTGCTCAAGTTGCAATGTTCCTAATCGGTGCGGTCGCCTTAGGTGGCGCCACGGGGCTTAGCCTCGCCCTCGCCTATCGCAATCGACCGATCTATCTAAAATTTCCAGACCAGAATGATCCCTTCGGCCCTTACCGCCAGTTAATCGAGCAGTTGCGAAAGGGAGTCCTGGTTGGGGTGCCAATTCTCCTGGCTATTTTTGGCGGCATGGCTGCAACCGCAAAGTGGGATTTGGCGCTGTCCTGGCTCAACCGCACCTATACCGGTCAGGTTGACCCACAATTTGGTTTGAATATTTCCTTCTACTTTTTCGACTTGCCGTTTCTATCCTCGGTCGTCACTTTTGCCTCGGCCACGGTGCTGATTTCTGGTTTGCTAGCCATTTTTGTCCACACCGTTTTTGGCGGCATTCGCTTCAACGGTCGCCAGTCTTCGATTACCAAGGCGGCTCGAATCCAAATTGGTGTTTCAGCAGCTTTATACCTTGTAATTCAAGGAGTCAGCCTATGGCTGGATCAGTATCGAACGATGACCAGCGCCTCGGGTCTTTACACTGGCGCAACATTTGCAGATGTCAACGCCAAGATCCCCGGCTTCCAAATTCTCGCGATGATTTCGATTCTCGTGGCTTTCCTGTTTCTCATCGCTGCGGCGATAGGCAAGTGGCGTCTCCCGCTGATGGCTACCGGCCTGATGGTAGTGAGTTCGATAATCCTTGGTGGAATTTATCCGTGGGCCGTGCAAACCTTCCAAGTTGGGCCAAATGAGCGAACTTTGGAATCTGAATACATAGATCGAAACATCGCAGCTACTCGAGCAGCCTACGGCCTCGATAACGTCCAAAACCAGGATTATCAGGCCAAAACAGACACAACCGCGGGCGCACTTCGAGCCGATGCCGAAACTACGGCAAACATTCGAATTATCGATCCAACGCTAGTTAGCGCGTCCTTCCGTCAACTCGAGCAGTTCCAGCAGTATTACAACTTTGAGAATCACTTGGATGTTGACCGTTACGCACTAAACGGTAAGACCCAAGACACCGTGATTGCAGTTCGAGAGTTGAATCAGGCGGGTCTTGGTTCGGCCCAGTCCTGGTACAACAACACAATTGTTTACACGCATGGTTATGGTGTGGTCGCCGCCTACGGAAACCAGGCGAGCACCGATGGTCAGCCGGTCTTCCTGCAATCAGGAATCCCATCCACCGGTCTTCTAGGCAAGTACGAGCCGCGCATTTACTTTGGTGAGAATTCCCCCGCTTATTCGATTGTGGGCTCTGCCAAGACCGTAAAGCCGAGAGAGTTTGATTACTCCGCTGGCAACAGCGAAGCCGACCAAACCTACACAACCTTCACCGGTAACGGCGGCCCGACTCTGGGCAATCTAGTCACCCGTCTGGCCTATGCGCTGAAGTTCCAGAGCGAGCAAATTCTCCTATCAGACGCAGTGAATGACAAATCTCAGATTCTCTATAAACGCGACCCGATTGAGCGAGTGAAAGCCGTGGCCCCTTACCTCACCATCGATAACGACGCCTACCCCGCCGTTGTGGATGGCAAGGTTCAGTGGATCATCGATGGCTACACCACCTCGTCGAATTACCCATATTCACGTGCTGAGAACTTCAGTCAATCAATTGCTGACACCTCGACCACAAAGGCCTTCGCCCGCGGCTCGATTAACTACATCCGCAATTCGGTCAAGGCAACGGTTGACGCATATACCGGTGCAGTAAAGCTCTATGCCTGGGACACAAAAGATCCGATTCTAAAAACCTGGTCAAAGATTTACCCGGGCACCCTGTTGCCGATTTCACAGATGTCCGGGTCGCTGCTGAGTCACGTCCGTTACCCAGCAGACTTGTTCAAAATGCAGCGAGCTATTCTTGGCAGCTACCATGTGACCGATGCTGGTTCTTTTTACTCCCAGCAAGATGCGTGGATGACTCCTAACGACCCGGTTGGAACGACTGCAACGAGCACGGGGTCATTGCAGCCGCCTTATTACCTGACTATGCAGGTGCCAGGGGCAAGTGCACCGGCGTTCTCGATTTACAGCACTTTTATCCCGCGTTCGACAGGGGAATCGAGCCGAAACGTATTGCGTGGATACTTGGTTGCCGATTCAGACGCTGGCTCGGTTGCTGGTCAAGTTTCTCCGAATTACGGAAAGCTCAGTTTGCTTACCTTGCCCAAAGCCCTAAACGTTCCCGGCCCAGGCTTGGTTCAAAACAACTTCAATGCTGATTCGGATGTCTCAAGACTGCTAAACATCCTTCGCCAGGGTTCAACCACGGTTCTAAATGGAAACCTGCTCACGCTTCCGGTTGGGGGCGGTCTGCTGTACGTTCAGCCGGTTTACATCAAATCAACCGGTGAAACTAGCTATCCGCTGCTGAAAAAAGTGCTCGTGGCTTTCGGAGACAAAATTGCCTTTGAGGACACACTCTCGGCGGCGCTGGATTCGCTTTTCGGCGGTAACTCTGGCGCGGCTACCGGTTCAACTGGAACCGGATCGGGTTCAAAGGGGGCTGGAAGCGGGTCAACTTCTGGAACAACGACAACACCAAGCGTCGCCTTAAAGTTGGCCCTCGAACGAGCTCGTCAGGCTCTCGCAGATAAGGCAACGGCCATGGCCGCAGGCGACTGGGCAGCATACGGAAAGGCTGAGAAGGCGCTGAAGGCTGCGATCGATGCAGCATTGGCGGCTGCCAAGTAGGTTCGCTTCCAGAGCCAAGGCGTGCTACACTTGGAACTTCGCCGCGGGGTGGAGCAGTTCGGTAGCTCGCCGGGCTCATAACCCGGAGGTCGTAGGTTCAAATCCTGCCCCCGCAACTAGAAACACATCGCATGCGGTGAAAAGAAATCCCGGCCCTTTGGGGCCGGGATTTCTTTAACTGTGGATAATTTGCGCGCGATTATTTTTACAGACCTAGTCTCGTTGCATGTCGAAGCCGCTCAAACCGCAACATCTAATGGTGATGGGTTTTGCCCTAATCATCACGATGTTCCCATTTGCCCCAACCCCATCGTGGGCCTGCAGTGCTGGCGGGGGAGGAGCCTTCAGTTACGGTTCCCAAACCGGCGGTGGCTCAGTCACGGTTTGCGCAAGAGCAGTGGTTGAAAGTCGATCGGTGGTCGTGGCGAAATCCGCACCCCGGCCAGTTGTTGCTGCTCCAAAACCGGCACCTAAGCCGATTGCTTCGGCTCCGAAATCAGCACCGAAACCAGTAGTCGCTGCTCCAAAGCCGGTGACGCGTTTATTTACGCAGGCCAATCTCAACCCTCCGCCTTCGTTGCTGAAGCCAATTGCGAAGCCAAAAGCCGCGCCGAAACCCGCACCAAAGCCGCCAGCTCCGGTTCCAAATAAACCTGCCGTAATCGTGTTGAGTTCTGCAAGCAACGGTCAGGCAAGTTTTAGCCCGGCGCCGTTAACCGCACTTGCCGACCCACCCAACCTCACTGCCGGTGAGGCCACAACGTTGACTGCAAACCCGATGCTTCACTTTCAAAGTGGAGCTCTGCTGGGTAAGGCAACCGATGTTCGATTTGAACCCATCTCCACCTCCTGGAACTTTGGTGATGGCAGCACCGGGTCAGGCTCCACTGCGGCACACGCCTACGCGGCAGATGGTCAATATAGAGCCACAGCTATGGTCACCTATGCCGTTTACTATCAAATTGCGGGGCAAACCGGATGGGTCTCGGGTGGTCAAATTACCGTTAGCGATGCCGTTCTCATCCAGGTTTCGGCCGGTGGAATTGATTTGCCAATCGGCCAAGATCCCGTCAGCCCGCCGGCAGTTGTGCGGTTAGTGGGTAAAAATTGCCTGATTTCGCCAGGAGCTTATGGCTGTTCCGCTTAACGCTCAGAGAACTTTCAGATAGTTTTCATAGACTAGTCAGACTTACTTGCGATGCTCGTTGCAGAGTCAAGTTGAAAGGTTTGAAGTGTCTGATTACAACCGTCAGTTCCTATTCGAGTCCCAGCCAGCCCAGGGTTTTGTGACCCCTCAGAAGCAAACTCTGCGCGATCGCCTGGCCAAGCGCACCACCGTGCTCACCGGCGCCGCAGTCCTAGTGATTGGCTCAGCAGTGGGTGGAGCAGTAGGCGCCGGTGTTGGAATTGGCGTTTATAACTACTGGACTCGACCAGCACCAGTTGTAGTCAATAACGTAGACAGCGTTTCTTGGGTGACTGCGGCTGCAGCCATTGCGGCACCATCGGTAGCCACTGTTTCGGTTTCCAGTTCCTCAGCCGGAGGAAATGGTTCTGGAGTATTCCTGAATTCCGATGGCTACCTACTCACCAATACCCACGTGGTCACTCTCGATGGCGCCTCATCCTCAGTTAAAATTGAGGTAAAGACCTACGACGGTCACGTTTATCCGGGCACCGTTGTGGGCACCGACCCAACCAACGACCTAGCCGTGATCAAAGTCAACGCGCCGGTAAAGTTCACTCCGATTGTTTTTGCGGATTCAAATAAGTTGAACGTTGGAGATGCTGCGGTAGCGATCGGAGCACCACTCGGTCTGTCAAATACCGTCACAAAAGGCATTGTCTCCGCACTAAACCGAACCATTCAAGTTGCCTCGGCTGCGGCCCCAGATAACTCAAGTGGCGGCGGCTTGCAGCTTTACAGCGGCTCGGGAGATGCGGTAAATCTTCGAGTGATTCAGACCGATGCAGCAATTAACCCAGGAAATTCGGGTGGAGCACTTCTAAACCAGAAGGGCCAATTGATTGGAATTAACGTCGCAATCGCTAATGCCGGTGGTACCGGCGGCAGCATCGGTGTTGGTTTTGCAATTCCTTCTAACGTTGCCCAGAGAATCGCGGGCGAAATTATGAAAACCGGCCATGCCAGCCATGCACTACTTGGAGCGATGGTCTCGGATTCTACAAACTCAACTGCGGCAGCATCATTCACCGTGGGTGCGAAAGTCGTGAAACTAACCCCCGGCGGTGCTGCTGAAAAGGGTGGCGTCAAGGTGGGCGACATCATCACCAAATTTGAGGGCGTTGCAATCACATCGGCAAGTGAACTAACCGCTGCGGTTCGCCAAGACCGTGCCGGCGCCTCCGCCAACCTCGAGCTGCTCCGCAATGGCAAGACCATTTCGTTGAATGTAGTCTTGGGTGACGCAGCAAAGCAATAACGGGAGATTTTCATGGATGAATTAGGTCGCGAAAGCATCGGTGGGCAGACCGCCGGATCGACTCTGCTTGAAGAGCAAGTGCAGAACGTTGACCCAGGAGACCATGAACGTTACTCGCACTATGTCCGCAAGGAAAAGATTGTCGAGTCTGCTGTTTTAGGCACCCCGGTTGTCGCACTTTGCGGCAAAGTTTGGGTTCCTGGCCGTGATCCTGAAAAGTTTCCAGTGTGCCCGACTTGTAAAGAGATTTACGAGGGTTTGGCCCCCGAGAATCCAGATAGTTCCAACCCCGACAAATAGCCCGAAGGTAGACTCATTCCTGTGAATGATGCACCGATTGGTATTTTCGACTCTGGGGTAGGCGGCCTAACCGTGGCCCGTTCGATTATCGACCAATTACCAAACGAGTCGATTATTTACGTCGGTGACACTGCAAACACCCCTTATGGGCCTCGAAGCATCCCAGAGGTTCGTGAACTAGCTCTCGCGGTAATGGATCGACTGGTTGATGAAGGTGTCAAACTACTTGTCATAGCCTGCAACTCAGCCTCGGCTGCCGTTTTGCGTGACGCCCGTGAGCGCTACACAATCGGCCGAGGAATTCCTGTTGTCGAGGTGATTCAGCCAGCTGTCCGTCGCGCTGTTGCGGCCACCCGCAACCATAAGGTTGGCGTAATCGGAACAAATGCCACCATCACATCGAAGGCCTACGAAGATGCTTTCGCCGCTGCGGTTGACCTCGAAATACACAGCGCGGCCTGCCCAAGTTTTGTTGACTTTGTGGAGCGAGGAATCACCTCCGGTCCCGAGTTGCTTGAAGTTGCGGAGGAGTACCTTGGTCCAATCCGCGATGCCGGAATAGACACCCTGGTGCTCGGCTGCACGCACTACCCGTTGCTGACCGGAGCAATTTCATACGTGATGGGCGAAGACGTGACCTTGGTATCGAGCGCCGAGGAGACTGCCAAGGATGTTTATCGAACGCTAGTCGCTCACGACCTTCTGAGAACCAGCGATACCCCGCCTACCCTTAGGTTTCAGGCAACCGGGGATGCAAAATCATTTGGCAAACTTGCCCGCCGGTTCCTCGGCCCTGAGGTAACGTCAGTCGAGCACCTGGACTAAGAGTTTTCAACAAAATAGGAGAATCATGACCGTTCGCGCCGATGGCAGAGCACCCGACGAATTGCGCAAAGTAACCATAGAACGCGGTTGGAGTGACCACGCTGAGGGCTCGGCACTAATTTCGTTTGGCGGCACAAAGGTTCTTTGCACAGCATCTTTCACCAATGGCGTTCCGCGCTGGAAGGTTGGCAAGGGGGAGGGCTGGGTTACCGCAGAGTATGCGATGCTCCCGCGCTCGACTCACACCCGAAACGACCGAGAAGCTGTGAAAGGCAAGATTGGCGGCCGCACCCATGAAATCTCTCGTCTAATTGGCCGGAGTTTGCGAGCGGTTGTGGATGTGCGCGAACTTGGCGAAAACACCATCGTTATCGATTGCGATGTTTTGCAGGCAGACGGCGGAACCCGAACTGCAGCGATTACCGGAGCATTTATTGCACTTGCCGATGCGATTGAGTGGGGAAAGAAGAACAAATTTATTGCGCAAAAATCTAAGCCGCTGAGTGACAGCATCGCTGCTATCTCGGTCGGCATCATCGATGGAGAGCCTTTCCTCGACCTGGCTTACACCGAGGATGTTCGAGCCGAGACTGACATGAATGTGGTTGTCACCGGAGCCGGTAAATTCGTCGAAGTGCAAGGCACTGCCGAAGGGGTACCTTTTGATCGCGATGAACTAAACGCTTTGCTAGACATCGCACTCAAAGGCACAAATGAATTGACCGCCATTCAGCGTGCGATTCTAGACGAGGTAAACGCCTGATGCGGATTGTTTTAGCCACTCACAATTCGCACAAAGTTGCCGAACTTGGCGCAATTTTGGGCTCGGCCGTAAGCGGTCTCGAGCTTCTGGCCTACGATGGCCCCGAACCGGTGGAGGATGGCTCGAGCTATCTTGAAAATGCTTTGATCAAGGCGCGCGCGGCTTACCAACACACTGGGCTGCCATCGATGGCCGATGATTCGGGCTTGGCGGTTGAAATCTTGGGCGGTTCGCCTGGAATTTTCAGTGCCCGTTGGGCCGGGGGTCGAGATAACGTCGAAAATCGCCGCTTGCTATTGGCGCAACTTAGCGATGTGCCTGCAGAAAATCGGGCCGCAGCATTTGTTTGCACAATCGCACTGGTAGGTCCCGAAGGTGAGACAAGTTTCACTGGCATCTGGCCAGGTTCGATTGCTTTCCAAGAGCAAGGTGAACACGGTTTTGGATACGACCCGGTATTCATCCCTGAGGGTTTTGCGGTCACCGCCGCCGAGCTTGACCCTGAGGTTAAGAATTCGATGAGTCACCGCGCGTTGGCTTTAGAACAGTTGGCAAGCTACCTCAACGGGTAGTTCGACGGCTTGAACCGTGGAAGTTGGTTGCTAGTTTTCTTAAGGCTCTAGTAGTTCATCGCGGTTGTGCTCGCGGCGTGCCCGAAGCACTTCAAGCACGATTGGGATGGTCGAGACGATTACAAAGCCGATAGTGAAATATTCAACGTGATTGGCAACAAAAGGGATCTTTCCGAGGAAGTAGCCCATCAAGGTGACACCGCTTCCCCAGCCGATTACTCCGACAATGTTGTAGCGCAAAAATTTGCGATAGCTCATCTCGCCGATGCCGGCTGCAACTGGAACAAATGTGCGCATCACCGGCACAAAGTGCGCCAGGATGATTGCTCGCGCGCCATAACGCTCAAAGAAAGCATTGGTTCTTGACACGTTTTCGTGGCTAAAAAGTTTCGACTCAGGCTTATTGAAGATTGCCGGTCCTGCGCGCCGACCAATCAGGTAGCCGGTCTGATCGCCAATCCAAGCCGCAAGTGAAACTAAAGCACAGGCAAGCCAAATAGGCACGTGGAAGTGCCCCGAAGGGGTTGGGAACTGAATTGACCCGGTTGCAACCATCAAGCCTGTGACAAAAAGAAGTGAATCTCCTGGGAGGAAAAAGCCGACTAGCAGACCGGTTTCTGCGAAGACAATGAGCATCACCCCGATCATCGCGAATGCGCCGAACGAGCTGATGATGATTTCTGGCTTAAGCCAATCCATTCCAAACATGTGCCCCTAACAGGATTCGAACCTGCGCACATGCCTTCGGAGGGCAATGCTCTAATCCCCTGAGCTATAGGGGCTTAGGTTACGTTCAAGAATACCATTCAGATGGTTTAGTCTGATGGCTCGATAATCGGCGGTGGAGGAATGAATGGCACTCAAGTTACCGGGTCAATGGGTCTGGGATTCATGGTTTGTTTTTGACGGTGAAAACCATCACGCCTTTTATTTGCAGGCTTCGCGCGCACTAGGTGACCCAGAACGCCGTCATCGCAACGTGACGGTAGGGCACTCCGTTTCGAAGGACCTTAAGAACTGGACTACCCTTGCCGACGCAATCGCCCCGAGTGAGGCGCCTGCCCCGGATAGCTGGACAACCTGGACCGGTTCGATTGTGCGTCAGGAAGACGGCCTATGGCGAATGTTCTATACCGGAACAAGCCGCGAAGATGCCGGCCAACGACAAACAGTTTGTGCCGCGACCTCACCCGATCTGATCACTTGGACCAAGGTCGACCACCTCCCAGTGGTAGTGGCAGATCCGCGCTGGTACGCGACACTTCAGGGCGGCTTCAAGTACGAGCCGTTTCGCGATCCCTGGGTTTTCAAAATGGCAGGCGAGAGTGGTTGGACAATGCTTGTCACCGCAGAGTTGAAAGAATCGGTGCACCCACGCCAACGTGCCGCGATGGCGATCGCCAAATCTGATGATCTGATCAGCTGGGTGGTCCAGCCTCCTATGTCGGCGCCCGATCAGGGCTTTGGCGAGACCGAGGTATTCCAGTATGAAATCGTCGACGGAGTGCCGATTATTCTGTTTTGCTGCGGTCCGCTCTGGTTGTCCGATGAGCGTAAGGCGGCCGGTGAGGTCGGCGGCGTTTACAGCATCCCGGTTCGGGAAGACCTGGAAGACATCAATTTTGAAGACGCAACACTCTTCCCCGACACCTCGCTTTACGCATCACGGCTCGTGCAAGACCGCGATGGAGGCTGGAACTTGATGGCATTTATTAACCAGGTCGATGGGCGATTTGTGGGTGAATTGTGCGACCCGATTCCGGTTACCGCCGACCCAATTTTAGGCTTGATTCCGAAGTCATAGCGGCTTTCAACGGGGGTAATAAATGCCGGCGCCAAGCCTTAATCGGGCGCCAGCAAGCCATTTTCGGTATGATTTAGTAGATATCCGAATCCGGTTGGCCGAGCCAATTGACCCGGGTAATTTCAACTTTTTCGGTTAGGCCACATTTTGACTCCAGCAGACCTTTCTGCAGCGATTGTTCGCACCCTCGAGGCATTGCAGTCGAGCGGCCGGCTTTCAGCTGGCGAGTTGCCGACCGAAGTGGTCATTGAGCGACCTAAAAATCGTGATCACGGCGATTGGGCAACCAACGTCGCGATGCAGCTGGCCGGGAAATTTGGTCTCAATCCACGTGCCTTCGCAGAGCTGCTAGCTCCAGAGTTAGAAACAATCGAAGGTGTGGCCAGAGTAGCCATCGCCGGGCCTGGCTTCATAAACATCTCCTTGAGCGCTGGCGCCGCGGGCGAAGCGGCTAAAACCATAGTTGAAGCCGGCGAAGCTTTTGGTCGCGGCAGCGATTTGGCTGGCGTGAAACTAAACCTCGAATTTGTTTCTGCAAATCCAACGGGCCCAATTCACCTCGGTGGAACACGCTGGGCCGCAGTCGGTGACTCGCTTGCCCGAGTTTTTCAGGCCCAGGGGGCTGATGTCACTCGTGAGTATTACTTCAACGACCATGGTGCCCAGATTGATCGTTTTGCTCGATCGCTGGTCGCTACCGCTCTAGGCGAACCTACGCCTGAAGATGGCTACGCCGGCGCCTACATCGATGAAATTGCCAAGCGGGTTCAAGACGAGACCGCTGTTGATCTAATCAGCCTGCCTGAGGCCGAGCGCCAGGAAGCGTTCCGTGCCGCTGGCGTTGAGTTGATGTTCCAGGAAATTCGCGAGTCGCTTCATGATTTCGGAGTCGACTTCGATGTCTATTTCCATGAGAACTCGCTCTACGAATCCAAAGCTGTCGAACGTGCGATCGAGCGCCTGCGCGAGCTTGGTCACATTTTCGAGGCCGATGGAGCAGTTTGGCTCAGGTCAACCACGTTCGGCGATGACCGTGATCGAGTGATCATTAAGAGTGACGGTGAAGCGGCATATATCGCTGGTGACTTGGCCTATTACCTAGACAAACGCGAACGCGGTTTTGATCGCTGCATCTACATGCTGGGCGCAGATCACCACGGCTATGTGCCTCGCATGATGGCCCTCTGTGCCGCTTACGGTGATCAACCAGGTGTGAATCTCGAAATCCTCATTGGCCAGTTGGTTTACCTGGTTCGCGATGGCGAGCCGGTGCGCATGTCAAAACGTGCGGGCACAGTTGTCACGATGGAAGACCTGGTGGAAGCAGTTGGAGTTGACGCGGCTCGTTATGCGCTAGCTCGTTCGCCAATGAATTCGAACCTAGATATCGACCTTGAGCTTTTGGCTAAGAAGACCAATGACAACCCGGTGTTTTACGTTCAATACGCTCACGCACGCACCAAGCAGGTGGCAAATAATGCAGAGTCTCTTGGCGTTGACCGCTCTGAATTCATACCCGAACTTTTAGACCACCCATCTGAATCTGACCTTTTGGCAAAACTCATTGAATTACCTCGAGTCGTAGCTTCTGCGGCCGAGTTGCGCGAACCGCACCGAGTCGCCAGGTACCTTGAAGAAGTTGCCGGTGCCTATCACCGCTGGTACGACAACTGCCGAGTCACCCCAATTTCGGGTGGCGAAGTCGAACCGATTCACCGCACACGACTATGGCTGAATGATGCCGCCGGAGTGGTATTGCGCAACGGCCTCGGGCTACTCGGCGTAAGTGCGCCAGAAAGAATGTAGGGCAGCGATGTCAAACCACCTAGCACCAGATTGGTTGCAGTACCCGAGCGACGTGAATGCTCTCGACTCAAAGGTATGGCCTCGCCACGCCAGCCGTCGCGCCACCGGTGAGGTTGAAATTGCCGGTGTCACGGTTAGCGAGTTGGCAACCCAGTTTGGTACTCCGCTTTATGTTATCGATGAAGATGACTTTCGTGCGCGAGCACTTTCCGCCCGAAACGTCCTGGGCGATGCCGCCAAGAAAATTGGCACCGAGGCAAAGGTTTACTACGCAAGCAAAGCGTTTTTGAGCACCGAGATTGTCAGCTGGATCGACGAACTTGGTTTGAACATTGACGTTGCCAGCGGTGGCGAGCTTGCCGCGGCGCTCGCCGGAGGAATTGACCCAAAGCGAATCGGCCTGCACGGAAACAACAAATCGCTACGAGAAATTGGTCGAGCGTTGGTCGCCGGTGTCGGTGCAATCGTGATTGATAGCGAGATCGAAATCGAACGCATCGCTGCAACTGCAGGAGCTCAGGATTGCATTCAAGGCGTCCGCTTGCGTATTAATACCGGGGTTCACGCCAACACCCATGACTTCTTGGCAACTGCGCGCGAAGACCAGAAGTTTGGAATTCCGATTGCAGATGCGGCGGCATTGGTCGCAAAAATTCGCTCCCACTCGCACCTTAAATTCCTGGGTTTCCACCAGCACGTTGGCTCACAAATTTTCACGGTCGAGGGTTTTGTCGAATCTACGAAACGCTTGATCGCCCTTCATGCCGAGCAATTGGCCGGTGGTGAAATCCCAGAGCTAAATCTTGGTGGCGGTTTTGGTGTCAATTACAAGCCTGCCGACAAGGCCCCAGATCTTCGCTATTTTGCCGATGCAATCACCGCGGTTGTTGCAGAGCAATGTGCCAAGCACGGCATCGCAGTCCCGAAGCTTGCCTTTGAACCTGGCCGTTACATCGCCGGGCCGGCTGGCATCACCCTCTACAACGTTGGCACCATCAAGGATGTCAAAGTCACCGATGGCGCGAGCCCTGCGGTCCGCAAGTACGTTTCGGTTGATGGCGGTATGAGCGATAACGCCCGTCCGTCACTTTATGAAGCCGAATATCACGTGACTCTGGCCTCGCGCAGCACCACCGCAGCGCCGGCACTGGCTCGTGTTGTCGGAAAGCACTGCGAGAGCGGCGATATCGTAGTTCGTCACGATTACCTTCCCTCAGATGTCCAGCCGAATGACCTCCTTGCAGTTGCAGTAACCGGGGCTTACTGTTACTCGCTTTCGAGTAACTACAATTTCCTGACCCGTCCAGCAGTGGTTGCGGTCAAGAATGGCGAGGCAAGGGTCATCGTTCGCGGTGAAACCGAAGCTGACCTATTTGCAAGAGACCTTCGCTACCAGGTAACAAAAGCCGAATCAGCAAAGAATGAGAAGAGCTAAATCGTGACCGAATATCGTCCACTAAGAATTGCCCTTTTGGGTGCCGGGTCCGTTGGTGCCCAGGTTGCCCGTTTGCTAACCGAAAACAAGGCAGAACTTGCCGCCCGAGTTGGCGCCGAACTTGACCTGGTTGGCATCGCTGTGCGTGACCTAAAGTCAAAGCGCGCCGAAGGCGTGCCTGCTGAATTGTTGACTACCGATGCCGAGAGCCTCATCCTGGGTGCCGACATCGTAATTGAGGTAATGGGTGGCATTGAGCCAGCCCGAACCTACATCCTGCACGCCCTCAACTCGGGTTCGGATGTAATCACCGCAAACAAGGCACTGCTAGCCACTCACGGCACCGAACTTTTCGACACGGCAGAGCAGGTTGGTGCACAGCTTTACTTCGAGGCAGCGGTCGCCGGTGCAATTCCAATCATTCGTCCATTGCGTGAATCTCTGGCTGGTGACAAGGTCAACCGAATCATGGGAATCGTGAATGGCACCACCAACTTCATCCTTGACCGGATGGACACCACCGGGGCAAACTTCAACGATGCGCTCGCCGAGGCTACCGAGCTTGGTTATGCGGAGGCAGACCCGACCGCAGATATCGAAGCGTTCGATGCCGCTCAAAAAGCCGCTATTTTGGCCAACCTTGCTTTCCACACTGAGGTTCCCCTTGAATCTGTATATCGCGAGGGAATCACCAAGGTAACCGCAGAGCAAATGGCTGCCGCGCAGCGAGACGGTTACGTCATTAAGCTACTGGCTATCGCCGAGCGCGTCGAAGCCGATGCCAACGGTGAAGGCGGTGTCTCGGTTCGTGTCCACCCTGCACTAATTGAGCGTGACCACCCACTTGGAGCAGTGCACGGTGCCTTCAACGCGGTCTTCGTTGAAGCCGAAGCCGCCGGCTCCCTGATGTTCTATGGTGCAGGCGCGGGAGGCGTTCAGACCGCCTCGGCGGTTCTTGGCGACTTGGTTTCGGCGGCAAAGCGCCACGTTGCCGGTGGGCCGGGTCTAGCCGATTCAGTGCACGCCAACCTTCCGATCTTGCCAATCGATCGGGCATACACCCGCTATCAGATCACTTTGGAAGTTACCGACCAGCCTGGAATCTTGGCCAAAATTGCGAATGTCTTCGCAGATCACAATGTTTCGATCGAAACTGTTGAGCAGTCGGTGCGCCAAATCGGCGGTAAGCGCCGCCCAACCGCTACCCTCGAGGTAGGAACCCACGTCGCAACCGAGGCATCGCTGTCGGCAGTGGTCAAGGCTCTAGCCGCAAATGCCGCGGTTGAATCTATTACTTCAGTAATCCGAGTAGAAGGAATCTAATGGCACACCAGTGGCGCGGAGTCATCCGCGAATATATCGATCGTCTTGACATCTCAAGCGACAATCCAGTCATCACACTTGGTGAAGGTGGCACCCCATTGGTCGAGGCGCCTGCGCTGGCCAAACTTGTCGGTGCAGAGCGGGTTTTGCTAAAGGTTGAGGGAATGAACCCAACCGGTTCATTCAAAGACCGCGGTATGACCATGGCCGTTTCGAAGGCTGTCGGCCACGGAGCCAAGGCCGTAATCGCGGCTTCAACCGGTAACACCTCTGCCTCTGCCGCCGCTTATGCCGCAGCGGCCGGCATCCAGTCAGTCGTGCTAGTGCCAAAGGGCAAGATTTCACTGGGCAAGCTGAGCCAAGCGGTTGCCCACAAGGCGCAAATCCTTCAGGTCAAGGGCAACTTCGATGACTGCCTCGACCTCGCCCGCGACCTTGCCGCAAATTACCCGGTTCACCTAGTGAACTCGGTAAACCCAGACCGCATCGAGGGTCAGAAGACCGGCGCCTTCGAGGTTGTCGACGCGCTTGGTTTTGCACCCGACTTCCACGTGTTGCCAGTGGGCAACGCCGGAAACTACACCGCTTACTCAAAGGGCTACAAAGAAGACTTGGTTGAGGGTCGAATCAAGGCCTTGCCAAAGATGTGGGGCTTCCAGGCTGAAGGTTCGGCGCCGTTTACTTTCGGCAACCCTGTCAAGAAGCCAGACACTATCGCAACCGCAATCCGCATCGGTAACCCGGCTTCGTATGACCTAGCGTTGGCTGCTCGCGCTGAGAGCAACGGTCAGTTCGGCTATGCCTCAGACGCCGAAATTCTTTGGATGCACCGCTTCCTTTCGCAAGAAGTCGGAGTTTTCGTTGAGCCTTCATCGGCCACCGGAGCAGCCGGACTTTTCAAGCACTCAAAGCTCGGCGAGGTTCCTGCCGGTTCGACCATCGTGGTCACCGTCACCGGCCACGGTTTGAAGGACCCAATGTGGGCACTCAAGACCGAGAGCGGCAAGGACATCAAACCTCAGGCTGTTGCAAATAAGGTCGAGGCAGTTGCCGAGCGCCTAGGACTCACCAAGAACTAATCATGACCTCACTTATCGGCAGAAAAGTAACGGTCAAGGTTCCGGCAACTTCGGCAAACCTTGGCCCGGGCTTTGACACGCTCGGAATGGCTTTGTCTTATTACGACGAGCTTGAAGTTGAAGCGGTTTCTGGCGATGGCGCATTCGTTGAAGTTCACGGCGAGGGTGCCGGCGAAGTGCCAACCGACGCATCGAACCTCGTGGTGCAGTCGATTGCGGCCACCTTCAAGAAGTTCGGGCAACCAATGCCCGGGCTGAAGCTAAAGGCCCACAACATCATCCCTCACGGCCGCGGAATGGGTTCATCTGGCGCCGCTGTGGTTTCTGGAATTGTGGCAGCCAAAGGGTTGCTTCAAGGCGTTGTAAAAATAACCGATAAGGACCTGCTAGATCTTGCCACCGAACTCGAGGGTCACCCGGATAACGTGGCGCCCGCCCTTTTTGGTGGTTTAACAATCGCCTGGGAGGACGAGCACGGCCCGCACCACAAAAAGCTGTTTGTGCACCGAGGTGTTTCACCGCTTGAGTTGGTACCAAACTTCAAGATGTCGACGGCTTTAGCTCGTTCACTTCAGCCAGAATCGGTGCCGCACAACGATGCCGTTTTCAACGTGTCGCGCTCGGCTCTATTGATTGCCTCGCTAACTCAGAGCCCTGAATTTTTGATGGCGGCAACCGAGGACCGCTTGCACCAGGATTACCGGGCATCGGCTATGCCGGAGACCTATGCACTCGTTCAGCTGATGCGCGAGCACGGTCACGCGGCAGTGGTTTCGGGCGCAGGCCCATCCGTGTTGGTTTTGGCTATTGACCCTGCCGAAAGACTTGAAGCCGCCCAGTTGGCTGCAAAACACTATCCAGAATGGAAGGCTTTGTTGCTCGCCGTGGACTTCAAGGGTGCTACAGTAGTAGTGCAACAATAAGAACGCGCAAGTCTCTAGAGATAAATCTAAAAGACGCGCAAATCCTCGCGAATCTAATGCGATCAAGCACGGTCTAGTTCTAAAGGCCAGTGCATACCAGCGAAAATCTCAAAAACATTGAGTCGCTGAAATACTCAAGAAAGAGCACAAACCACATGGATGAAATCCAAGAAACCAAGAAGCCTGCAGTTCGTCGCGGACGCCGCGTCGAAGCCGGGGTAGTAGCCCCCGAGGTAGCTTCAACTTCAAACAGCGAGTCAACCGACGCACCTAAGAAGGTAACTCGTTCACGCGCTGCGAAGCCGGCAACCGACTCAACCGAAGGCGAGAAGGCACCTACCCGCGCGCCTAAGGCAGCAACTTCAGAAGCCAAAGCTGATGCTGGTTCAAAAGACCAAACCAACCAGAGTTCAAACCAGGAATCTTCAAGCAACGAATCAAATGGCGAAGGCGGCGAGCGCCCAGAGCGTTCAGGCAACTCTCGCAACCGCAACCGCAACCGCAACTCTCGCAATCGCAACAACGGCGAGCGCTCAGAGGGCGGCAACAGCGATTCAAACAACGATGGTGGCGAGGCTCGAGAGCCACGCGAACCACGCGAAAACAACAACCGCGACAACCAGAACCGCGACAATTCGACTCGCGACAACGACTCACGCAATGACCGCGACTTCAACGATGAGCGCCGTAATGGCCGTAATGGTCGCAGCCGTAATCGTAATGACCGTAACGACCGTTTCCGTGACCGCAACGACCGTGGTGGTCGCGGCCGCAACAACAACCCTTATGACGAGGCCGAGCCAGAAATCTCTCCAGATGATGTCTTAGTTCCAGTTGCCGGTATCCTCGACGTTCTAGACAACTATGCCTTCGTGCGCACCAGCGGTTACCTACCTGGTCCAAACGACGTTTACGTGTCTCTTGGCCAGGTCAAGAAGTACGCTCTTCGCAAAGGTGACGCTGTGGTTGGCGCAATTCGTCAGCCTCGCGAAAACGACAGCCAGGGCCGCCAGAAGTTCAACGCAATTGTTCGTATTGACTCAATCAACGGTCTAACTCAGGAGCAGGCAGCAAACCGCGTCGAGTTCCAGAAGCTCACCCCGCTTTACCCGCAGACACGTCTTCGCCTAGAGACTGAAGCGAACAAGCTAAGCACCCGAATCATCGACTTGGTTTCACCAATCGGTAAGGGTCAGCGCGGATTGATCGTTTCTCCACCAAAGGCTGGTAAGACTCTGGTGCTACAGGCAATTGCAAACTCCATCGCGGTAAACAACCCTGAGGTTCACCTAATGGTTGTTCTAGTAGACGAGCGTCCAGAAGAAGTTACCGACATGCAGCGCACCGTGAAGGGTGAGGTTATTGCCTCAACCTTCGACCGCCCTGCTGAAGACCACACCACCGTTGCCGAGCTTGCCATCGAGCGCGCAAAGCGTTTGGTTGAACTTGGTCACGATGTTGTTGTCCTTCTTGACTCAATCACTCGCCTTGGTCGCGCATATAACTTGAGCGCGCCAGCCTCGGGCCGAATCCTTTCGGGTGGTGTCGATTCATCGGCACTTTACCCACCAAAGCGCTTCTTCGGTGCTGCCCGCAACATCGAGGATGGAGGCTCGCTCACCATCCTGGCAACCGCTCTGGTCGAGACCGGTTCAAAGATGGATGAGGTTATCTTCGAGGAGTTCAAGGGAACCGGAAACATGGAGCTTCGTTTGTCACGTGCTTTGGCCGACAAGCGAATCTTCCCAGCCGTCGACGTCAACGCTTCGGGTACCCGTCGCGAAGAAATGTTGATGAGCCCGGATGAAACCAAGATTGTTTGGAAGCTTCGCCGCGCACTTGCCGGTCTTGAGCAGCAGCAGGCACTTGAGCTTGTGCTCAGCCGCCTAAAGGAGACCTCAAGCAACGTTGAGTTCCTAATGCAGGTTCAGAAGTCGATGCCAGTTCCAACCGGTTCTGACTCGGAGTAATAATTGCTTTCTTCGGTTCAACCTCTCATTGCCGAGCACCTCGAGCTTCAGACCAAGCTGTCTGACCCGGGGTTGCACGGAAACCCAGCGCTGGCTAAAAAACTTAATCGTCGCTATGCCGAGCTGAGTGCAATCATCAATGCCTACAACCAGGTCAATGCGTTAAATGACGACTTGGCTGCGGCAAAGGAGCTTGCTAAAGAAGATGAGGCTTTTGCCGAAGAGGTTCCGGCAACCGAGCAAAAACTTCACGAAGCAAATGAAAAACTTCGTCGCCTTCTGATTCCTCGTGACCCAGATGATGGCCGCGATGTGATCATGGAAATCAAGGCCGGTGAAGGTGGCGCAGAATCTGCGCTGTTCGCTGCCGACCTGCTTCGCATGTATCTGCAGTATGCCAATTCAAAGGGTTGGAAGACTGAAATTCTTGATAAGAATGAGTCTGATCTCGGCGGCATCAAAGACATCCAGTTGGCAATCAAATCAAACACCACCGACCCGGCTCAAGGTGTGCATGCTCACCTGAAGTATGAGGGTGGCGTTCACCGCGTTCAGCGCGTGCCGGCAACCGAAACCCAGGGCCGCATCCACACTTCGGCCGCCGGCGTTCTCGTGTTCCCAGAAGTTGATGAGCCCGAAGAAGTCGAGATCAACCAAAACGACCTCCGTATTGACGTTTACCGTTCCTCGGGCCCTGGCGGCCAATCGGTGAACACCACCGACTCGGCGGTTCGAATCACACACTTGCCAACCGGCATCACCGTGGCGATGCAAAACGAGAAGTCTCAGTTGCAGAACCGTGAAGCCGGTATGCGCGTACTGCGCGCTCGCATTTTGGCGGCCCAACAGGAAGCCCTCGAAGCAGAGCAATCGGCTGCCCGCAAGTCTCAGGTGAAGTCGGTTGACCGCTCGGAGCGAATCCGCACCTATAACTTCCCTGAAAACCGAATCGCCGATCACCGGACCGGCTACAAGGCCTACAATCTTGACGCCGTCATGGATGGAGCGCTTGAGCCGGTCATCCAGTCTGCAATTCAGATGGATGAAGAAGCTCGTCTAGCCGCCATCGGCGAAGCCAAAGAATAGACTTTCGAGCCCAGCTCGTGTTGCTAAAAGAACTGGTTCAAAAAGCCGCAGACAAGTTTGCCGAGGTTGGCATCGATTCCTCTCAGGTGGATGCCGAATTGCTAGCCGGGCACGTTCTCGGGCTCAGCCGCGGGGGAGTGCAGGCCCAAATTTTGATGGGTGCCAGAGTTTCTGATACCCAAGCAGAGCAACTGCTAAATCTCTATGGGCGCCGACTAGCTCGCGAGCCGCTGCAGCACATCACAGGTGTTGCCAATTTTCGACAACTTGAACTTTCCGTTGGCCGCGGTGTCTTTATTCCAAGGCCAGAAACTGAGTTTGTTGCCCAACTAGCTATCGATGCGATTAATCGCAGCCTAGTTAGCGGCGCCATCAAGCCAATCGCGGTTGACCTTGGCACGGGTTCCGGCGCAATTGCGTTAGCCATGGCCACTGAAGTACCGCAAGCCAAAATCTTCGCCGTCGAAAAATCAAACGATGCCTTTCCCTTTACTCGGGTGAATTTCGAAACTTACGCGGCTAGGTGCGATGCGACTTTGATCCAGGGTGATTTGGCCGATGCCTTCACTGAGCTGGATGGAACTGTTTCGGTCGTTGTTTCGAATCCTCCCTATATTCCGGCGGCCGCCATCCCGCGTGATGAAGAAGTTCGATTGCATGACCCCGCTTTGGCGCTTTACGGCGGCGATGATGGCATGGAAGTAATTCACTTAGTATCGGCAACCGCAATGCGCCTTCTCGTTGCTGGCGGCGAGCTAATAATTGAGCACGCAGACTCGCAATCCGAACAGGTGCGTCAACTACTATTGGCTGATGGATGGCATCAAGTTGAGGCTCATCAAGACCTCACCGGCCGCGATCGAGCAGTAACCGCAATCAAATAGTTTTTCCCTATAAAACGCAGTCCTTGGCGGCAAATCAGAGAGGTGGAGTGAGCGCATGACCGAACGTATTTATGACTGTGCAATCGATACCGACCTACTCACCGGAATGCGTCTGGCCAAGGTGTCTCTCGGTCGAAATGAACTTGTGGTCCTCCCGACCGATACCGTTTATGGAATCGGCTGCGATGCTTTCAGTGCCACTGGCGTTCGAGCACTTCTGGCAGCAAAAGGTCGCGGGCCACAGTCCCCGCCACCGGTTCTGATTGCCAACCTAAACACGCTTCAGGCCCTGGCCGAGTCGGTGCCAGATGTTGCCATGCGCCTAGCCGAAACTTTTTGGCCGGGTGCGCTCACCATGATTCTTCGTGCACAGGCTTCATTGAACTGGGACCTTGGTGAAACTCGAGGAACCGTTGCACTAAGAATGCCAGACCACAAAATCGCCTTGGCCTTGCTTGAAGAGGTCGGCCCGATGGCAGTTTCAAGCGCCAACCTAACTGGCGAACCGGCTGCGATCACCTGTCAGCAAGCCGAAGCCTACCTGGGCAATAAGGTGCAGGTCTATCTTGACGGTGGCACCAGCCCGAAGGGTGAGGCATCGACAATTCTTGATCTCACTGGGGTCAGCGACACCTACTTGGATGGCAAACTCACCACCGAGGGCAAAATCCGAATCGTCCGAGCCGGTGCCCTCAGTGCCGACAAAATTCGAACCATCGCTGGCGACCTACTCGAAGATTCAGTCGGCTAATGCGCGCCTATTTGCTGACCATGCTTTTCGCGGCCATCGTGACCTTTTTTGGAACTTTTGCAACCCTGAGAATTAGTCACAAATACAAGCTTTATCCTCAAATTCGGGCCCGTGATTCCCACACTCGGCCAACCCCACGGCTCGGTGGCGTGGCAATGTTCGCCGGTTTCCTCGCCGCGATGGGTTTCTCAGCGAGCCTCGGCTGGTTCCACAGCGTTTTTGCCGAGCCGGGCCGGGTTTTGGCTATCATCGGGGCAGCATTTCTCATCACCCTGATTGGTTTTCTCGACGACCTCTACGACCTGGACTGGACACTGAAGCTCGCGGGCCAATTTGTGGTTGCTGGCTTACTTGCCTGGCAAGGCGTTCAAATAGTGTCACTGCCAATCGCCGGCATCACCATTGGCAGTTTTGGCCTTTCATTTGCCGCAACAGTTTTTCTAACCGTGTTGGTCATGAACGCCGTGAATTTCATCGATGGCCTGGATGGGCTTGTGGCTGGAGTTGTCCTCATCGGTACCGGAGTCTTCTTCACCTATAGCTATCTGTTGGCTCAGCAAACTTCACCGACCAACTACTTCAACCTCGCTTCGGTGCTCTCGGCAATCGTTATCGGCATGTGCATTGGCTTCTTGCCTTATAACTGGCACCGAGCCAAGATCTTCATGGGCGACTCGGGGGCAATGCTTTTGGGCATGCTGATGGCGGTGTCCGCACTCACGGTTACGGGCCAAGTTGACCCACACGTGGCCGCAAAATCAGACTTTCTGCCGGCTTTCATCCCGTTGATTTTGCCGCTAGGCATTTTGATTCTGCCGCTGCTGGATTTCACTTTGGCAGTGGTTCGTCGGCTTCGAGCGGGCAAATCTCCCTTTGCCGCTGACCGTCAACACATACATCACCGGCTGCAGGATTTTGGTCACACTCACCTCGGTTCGGTTCTGGTCTTCTATGTTTGGACCGCGCTCATCTCAGTGACCTGTCTGCTTTTTTTCTTCATGGATGTCTGGCAGGTTGCCATCGTCGCCACGGTCGGTCTGTTGGCTGCCGGTTATTACACGATTTTGCCGGTTTTGAAGCGCCGAAAGCTAGAGAAAGCAGTAGCAAATGTCTAACCCAACTTCGACCGTCGAGGTATTCAATAAGGTGCTCAAGCAGAGCATTATTCTCGTGGCCGGAATTGCACTGCTTGGCGGCGGGCTCGGTTTCGTCTTTGCTGGCACAAATGGTCTGATCAGTGGGCTTATCGGTGCGACGCTTGCCCTAGTATTTAGCGCTTTCACCGCTCTAACCGTTCGATTCGGTGGGCAACTATCACTTGGCGGATTCTTCGGGGTTGTCCTGGGTGGCTGGGTGTTCAAGCTGGTTGGCTTTATCATTCTGATCTCGCTGCTCAAGGGAGCCAGTTTTATCGCCGGACCAGTCCTGTTTTTCACTCTCGTGGCTTCAATTTTGGGCACTTTGGTGATTGATGCCCTGGTGGTTATGCGCTCAAGAATTGGTATTGGTTCGAACTAAAGCGCTTACGGTTAAGAAATTTAACGAACCTAGGCGAAACCGTTATTTTGACAGGGTTTTACCTGTTAGACTCAACTCGTTGGCATGGGGTTTTTATGCCAACATCACACTGTAAATCGCCGCAAGGCTAAATCACCTTGCCCCGAAACAGGAGTTCAAACTGCTAGCTCAAGCTCTAGGTCTGCTAACCGCGGCCACCACCGATACGTCGGGCAGCTCATTTGAGGCGCCAAGCATTGGCGAGTTTTATCCTCAGGTGGTTCTATTCGCTGGCACCCCATTCGAACTAAACCGAGTCATGCTGATTCGCTTGCTGGTCACCGCCCTGTTGCTAGTGGTTTTCTTCCTCTGGTCAGGCACCTTCAAAAAGGCCTACAAGAACAAGCAGTATGTCCCATCTCGCTTCCAGCTAATGGGTGAAATCTCACTCAACTTCGTTCGCAAGAGCATTGCCCACGAGCAGCTTGGTGAAAAAGACGGCGACCGCTTCTTGCCGTTGCTCACCACTATCTTCTTCGTAGTTCTTGGCATGAACGTGACAGGAATCATCCCGTCACTTAACATCGCCAGCACCGCCTTGATCGGTCTGCCGTTGGTGCTAGCCGTGGCCGCCTACTTCACCTTCATCTATGCCGGAATCAAGAAGCACGGTATGGGGTTCTTCAAGAACTCACTGTTCCCGGCAGGTGTTCCAGCGGCTTTCTACATCTTGGTAACCCCGATTGAATTGCTTTCAACCTTCATCCTGCGCCCAATCACTCTGGCTCTTCGTTTGACCATGAACATGATTGCCGGCCACTTGTTGCTAGTGCTTTGTTTCTCGGCAACCTCATTCTTCCTGTTCAGTGCCGACGGCTTTTTCAAGGCCTTCGGGGCAGGAACCTTCCTGTTCGGTTTCGTCTTCACTCTCTTTGAGATGTTGGTGGCATTCCTACAGGCATATGTATTTACTCTGCTGACCACGGTCTACATTCAGTTGGCCTTGGCAGACGAGCACTAATCGAAGCTGACAACCGTCAGTTTCACACCACGGAAGGGATAAACAAGTGGACGTAACTAACATCGCCGCAATCTCAGGCAACATCGCAGTAATCGGCTACGGCCTGGCAGCAGTAGGCCCTGGCATCGGTGTAGGTCTTGTTGTTTCAAAGACCATCGAGTCAATCGCACGCCAGCCAGAGCTAGCTGCAAAGCTACAGGTCACCATGTGGCTTGGTATCGCATTTACCGAGGCGCTAGCGCTTATCGGTCTTGCAACCCCATTCATCTTCGCTTAGTCAGTCAGGATCTAAACCATGATTTCTAGGATCATTGAAGCTGCAGCGGAGGGGCAGGCTCATAACCCGCTACTTCCTGCTCCAGCCGATCTCCTATGGTCGTCGGTTGTCTTCGTAATTCTGTTGGCGTTCTTCTGGGTTCGCGTTCTACCGAACTTCAAGAAGAATCTTGACTCTCGCACCGAGGCAATCGAAGGTCGCCTCGAAGCAGCCGAGAAGGCCCAGGCCGAAGCGGCAGCTAAAACTGCGAACATCGAAGCCGAGCAGGCCGAGGCACGCGCCGAAGCCGCAAAGATTCGTGAAGAAGCACGCGCCGAGGGTGCAGCAATTCTTGCTGAACTCAAGGAGCAGGCATCTTCAGAGGCAGCTCGTCTAACCGCGACAGCAAAGGCTCAGATCGAAGCCGAGCGTCAGGCAGCACTCATCTCACTTCGTGCGGAAGTTGGCTCACTAGCCATCGACCTAGCTTCAAGTGTGGTTGGCGCAAGCTTGAAGAACGAAAAAGTTGCAGCCGGCGTAGTCGACCAATTCCTGGCCGACCTCGAAGCCGCAGACAAGTCAGGCAAGAAGAAGTAATGGCGAGTTCAACTAGGCAGTCACTTGCCGCAGCAAAAGAGGCACTAAGCCCTCAATTAGCTTCGGCCGACCTCAAGTTCGCAGAAGAGATCTTCGCGATTGGTTCAGCCATCGCGTCCTCAGGTCAACTGCGAAGCATCCTCTCGGACCCTTCCGCCGAGGCAAAGGCCAAGTCAGGCGCGCTTACCGCAGTTTTTGGTAAGAGCGTTTCGGCAGCGGCCCTTGAGTTCGCAAACTCCCTAGTTGCACTCCGCTGGTCAACCGGTCAAGACCTCGTAGCCGCTTTCGAGCAGCTCGCGGTCTTTACGGTTGCCGCCATTGCTGCAAAGTCGAAGCACCTGGCAAGCGTTGAGAGCGAACTTTTCGCTTTCCAGCTTGCTGTGGATGCCGACCAGGAGTTGCAGTTTGCTCTTGGCAGCGCAGCAGCCACCGACGAAGCGAAGATTTCTCTGGTAGACGCACTTCTCAAGGGCAAGGCCAGCGAAGAAGCTGCAGTTCTTATCCGTCGAGCAGTGACCGGAACCCGTCGCCGTCGCGTAGTGGTCACCCTCGACCAGTTCGGTAAGCAGGTTTCTGCTTACGCAGAGCGTCTCGTGGCAACCGTTACCGTTGCAAGCCCAATCACCGCAAAGCAGCTTGAACGTCTAGAAGCAGCTCTTGCCAAGTCATACGGGCACAGCTTGAAGCTAAACGTTGAGGTTGACGAGTCAATCCTCGGCGGTATGAAGGTTCAGGTGGGTGGCGAGATTCTTGACGGAAGCCTCAGCGCCCGATTGCTCCAAGCAAAACTTCAGCTCGCCTAGCGAACTGACCCAAAAACTTCAGTCGTTTCGGCGACTGGCCTAGAAAGACCAACCGGGGTTCGCCCCAGAAGTAGAGGAACGAGATGGCAGATCTGAAAATCAGCCCGAACGAGATTCGCGACGCTCTAAAGGACTTCGTTAAGTCTTACGAGCCAGCCAAGGCTTCTCGCGCAGAAGTGGGCCACGTAATCGATGCCGGTGACGGTATTGCTCACGTAGAGGGCCTACCAAGTGCAATGGCTAACGAGCTTCTCAAGTTCGCCGATGGCACTCTGGGCCTAGCCCTGAACCTAGACGAGCGCGAGATCGGTACCGTTGTTCTCGGTAACTTCGAAGGCATCGTCGAGGGTATGGAAGTCCACCGCACCGGTGAAGTACTTTCTGTCCCAGTCGGCGACAAGTTCCTTGGCCGCGTGGTTGACCCACTAGGTAACCCTATTGATGGTCTAGGTGACATCAAGGCCGAGGCACGTCGTGCTCTCGAGCTTCAGGCACCTGGCGTTATGGCCCGTAAGTCAGTTCACGAGCCACTTCAGACCGGTATCAAGGCAATTGACGCCATGATTCCAGTTGGCCGTGGTCAGCGTCAGCTAATCATCGGTGACCGCCAGACCGGTAAGACCGCTATCGCGATCGACACCATCATCAACCAGAAGGCTAACTGGGAGTCTAAGGACCCAAAGAAGCAGGTTCGCTGCATCTATGTTGCAATCGGTCAGAAGGGTTCGACCATTGCTTCTGTGAAGGGCGCGCTTGAAGAAGCCGGCGCAATGGAGTACACCACCATCGTGGCCTCTCCAGCATCAGACCCAGCTGGTTTCAAGTACCTGGCTCCATACACCGGTTCGGCCATTGGTCAGCACTGGATGTACGGTGGCAAGCACGTTCTAATCATTTTCGATGACCTTTCAAAGCAGGCAGAGGCCTACCGTGCGGTTTCCCTTTTGCTACGACGTCCACCAGGCCGCGAGGCTTACCCAGGTGACGTTTTCTACCTACACTCACGCCTTCTTGAGCGTTGCGCCAAGCTAAACGATGAGCTAGGCGGAGGTTCGATGACTGGTCTTCCAATCATCGAGACCAAGGCAAACGACGTTTCTGCATACATCCCAACCAACGTGATTTCGATCACCGATGGTCAGATTTTCTTGCAGTCAGACCTCTTCAACTCAAACCAGCGCCCTGCAATTGACGTAGGTATCTCGGTTTCACGTGTTGGTGGTGCGGCTCAGGTTAAGGGAATCAAGGGTGTTTCTGGAACCTTGAAGCTAGAGCTTGCTCAGTACCGCTCACTCGAGGCGTTCGCAATGTTCGCTTCTGACCTAGATGCAGCTTCACGCCAGCAGCTAGCTCGTGGTGCACGTCTAATGGAGCTTCTAAAGCAGCCTCAATACTCACCATTCCCAGTGGAAGAGCAGACCGTTTCGGTTTGGGCTGGAACCACTGGCAAGCTCGATGAGGTTCCTGTTGCGGACGTTCTGCGTTTCGAATCAGAACTTCTTGACTACCTACGCCGTAACTCAAAGGTCTTGACCACCATTCGTGAGACCAGCAAGTTGGAAAGCGACACCGTTGCCGAGCTTGAGAAGGCAGTTGCCAAGTTCAAGCGTGGCTTCGCCACCTCAGATGGTTCAGCACTTGCTTCTGCCGGAGATTCTTCTGTCCTAGACGAAGATGACGTAGAGCAAGAGCAGATCGTCAAGCAGAAGAAGGCTCCTGCGAAGAAGCCTGCTGCTAAGAAGTAACCACTTCTAGGCCCGACAAAAACAACTTCTATTTAAGGAACGGAGAGAGACATGGGAGCGCAACTTCGCGTCTACAGACAGAAAATTAAGTCTGCACAGACCACTAAGAAGATCACTCGTGCCATGGAGCTAATCTCTGCTTCGCGAATCTATAAGGCGCAGCAACGTCTGGCAGCGGCAAACCCGTATGCACGTGCTGTGACCCGTGCTGTTTCGGCAGTGGCGACCTTCGGAAACGTAGATCACCCACTAACCACCGAGCCAGCTCGTATTGATCGCGCAGCGGTTGTTATCTTTACCTCTGACCGCGGTCTGGCCGGAGCGTTTTCATCGAACGTTCTAAAGGAAGCTGAACAGCTAACCAACCTTCTCGAAGAGCAGGGCAAGGAAGTTGTTTTCTACCTAGTGGGTCGCAAAGCAGTAGCAAACTTCAGCTTCCGTCGCCGCGAGGCAGTTCGAAGCTGGATTGGCGGCACCGACTTGCCAGTGTTTGACACTGCCAAGGAAATTGCCGACGCGGTAGTAGCTGCGTTCAACACCGACTATGCAGATGGCGGCGTTGACGAGATTCACTTGGTTTCAAACCGATTTGTTTCGATGATTGCTCAGGTTCCTGAAGTTGTTCGTCTGCTTCCTCTTGAGGTAGTTGAAGCCACCGAAGAGACCAACCCGAATGATGTTTTCCCTCTCTATGAGTTTGAACCAGATGTAACCAAGGTGCTTGATGCCTTGCTTCCGGTTTATATCGAGAGCCGAATTTTCAACGCCATGTTGCAGTCGGCCGCTTCTGAGCACGCAGCTCGCCAGAAGGCAATGAAGTCGGCAACCGATAACGCTGACAAGCTCATCAAGAACTACACCAGACTGAGCAACTCAGCTCGCCAGTCTGAGATTACCCAGCAGATTTCCGAAATTGTCGGTGGAGCAGACGCACTGTCCACCGCCGGCAACGAAGACTAAGAGAAAGAAAGAGACATGGCCGAGACCAAGAAGAAGGCTGCAACCGCAGCCGGCACCGGACGCATTGCTCGCGTTACCGGTCCAGTGGTTGACATCGAGTTCCCGCACGATGCGATCCCTGCTATCTACAACGCGCTCACCACTGAAATCGACCTAGACGGCGAGAAGACCACTCTTACTCTCGAGGTCGCTCAGCACCTAGGCGATGACCTAGTGCGCGCAATTGCTTTGAAGCCAACCGATGGTTTGGTTCGTGGCGGAGTCGTGAATGACACCGGTGCACCAATCTCTGTTCCAGTTGGCGACGTAACCAAGGGTCGCGTTTTCAACGTGACCGGTGAAGTTCTAAACGCTGCTAAGGGCGAGAAGATCGACGTCAAGGAACGTTGGTCAATCCACCGTCAGCCTCCAAAGTTTGACCAGCTAGAGTCAAAGACCAACATGTTCGAGACCGGAATCAAGGTCATCGACTTGCTCACCCCGTATGTACAGGGTGGAAAGATTGGTCTTTTCGGTGGTGCCGGTGTTGGTAAGACCGTTTTGATTCAGGAAATGATTTACCGCGTGGCAGAAAACCACGACGGTGTGTCTGTGTTTGCCGGTGTGGGTGAGCGTACCCGTGAAGGTAACGACCTAATCGATGAAATGACCGAGTCTGGCGTTATCGACAAAACTGCACTGGTCTTCGGCCAGATGGATGAGCCACCTGGCACGCGTCTTCGCGTAGCGCTTTCAGCGCTAACCATGGCGGAGTACTTCCGCGATGTTCAGAAGCAGGACGTTTTGTTGTTCATCGACAACATCTTCCGCTTTACTCAGGCAGGTTCAGAGGTTTCAACCCTTCTAGGCCGTATGCCTTCTGCTGTGGGTTACCAGCCAAACTTGGCCGATGAGATGGGTCTCCTCCAGGAGCGCATCACTTCGACTCGTGGTCACTCGATTACCTCGCTTCAGGCAATTTACGTTCCTGCTGACGACTACACCGACCCAGCCCCGGCAACCACCTTTGCGCACCTTGACGCGACCACCGAGCTTTCTCGTGAAATCGCATCTCAGGGTCTTTACCCAGCGGTGGATCCACTAACCTCGACTTCTCGTATCCTGGACCCTCGTTACATCTCGAAGGACCACTACGAGACCGCAACCTTGGTCAAGTCAATCCTTCAGAAGAACAAGGAACTTCAGGAAATCATCGCCATCCTTGGTGTTGAAGAACTTTCTGAGGAAGACAAGATCACCGTTTCACGTGCACGTCGCATCCAGCGATTCCTGTCACAGAACACCTACATGGCTACCAAGTTCACCGGTGTTGCAGGTTCGACCGTTCCACTAAAGGACACCATCGAGGGCTTCTCGGCCATCGCTCGCGGTGACTTCGACCAGGTTGGCGAGCAGGCCTTCTTCAACGTCGGTGGAATTGAAGACGTACTACGCGAGTGGGACAGAATTCAGAAGGAATCAGGTAAGTAACAATGGCACTGCACGTTGAGCTAGTAGCCGCCGACCAGGCCGTATGGACTGGAGAAGCCAAGATGGTTGTCGCTAAGACCGTCGAGGGTGAAATCGGTTTGCTTCCTGGCCACGAGCCAATGCTTGCGATCCTAGGTTCAGGCGAAGTTCGAATCACCCTTGAGGGTGGCGAGGTCATCAAGGCATCAGCTGAGGATGGCTTCCTTTCGGTCGAAAAAGACGTTGTGACCGTTGTCGCTCGTCACGCCGCTCTGGTCTAATTCAGATTCAATAGCAAAACCCCCGGTCAATTGGCCGGGGGTTTTGCTTTAGCCTCTGAAAGTAAAAAGTTACCTCTAGCGGAGTTGTTTCGGCCGAGTCATTAGGCCTGGGCGCCGCGTCGCGGTTGCCATTTGATGTCCCCACCGTGCTTCACGTTGGCATATCTTGCCAGCACGAACAGCAGATCGCTGAGTCGATTCAGGTACTTCGCCGCTTCAATGTTTACGCCGCCATTGTGTTGGCCTTTTTTCGCCGGTTCGGTGCCATACGCCTCGATAGCGTGCCACGTTGCGCGCTCAGCGCGTCGAACGACTGTTCGGGCCAGGTGTAAGCCGGCTGCAAGCCCTGAGCCGCCGGGCAAGATGAAAGAGTCAAGTTTGCCAAGATTCGCGTTGTATTTGTCGATGGACTGTTCGAGGTCCGTAATCCAATCAGGGTTCATTCTCAGCGGTGGATACTCGTAGAACTCATTCAGTGGATTGGAAAGGTCAGCGCCCAGATCAAAAAGGTCATTTTGGATTTGTTGCAGCAGGGCTAATGTTTCTTCATCGAATTCATTGCGGGCTAGTGCGATTGCAACCCCAAGAGCAGAATTAGCTTCATCCACATCGGCATAAGCCTCAATGCGCGGGTCGGTTTTTCGGGTGCGGCTGAAATCGCTGAGCCCAGTTATACCCTCGTCGCCGGTTCGCGTGTAAATCTTGGTTAGTTTGACCATGGCTCCAGTCTAAGACCGGGGGAAAGCGCGCGGTTTGGCCGATGAGCAATGCCAGTAGAAATAGCATTGGAACATGCTGTTCCTATTGCCACCCTCCGAGACCAAGCGCTCTGGTGGCGGAACTCTCAATATCCAGCAGGTTGCTCTCACATTCGGCGGTTTGAATAAGGCTCGCGAGGCTGCTCTGGCCGCACTCGGTGACGATTTGCTGTTTATTGCTCCAACGATGCGTGCAATCGATCGCTACACCGGGACTCTGTACTCCGCAATTCATGGGCGAGGGCTCAAGGGCACACCCACGGCCGAAAACCACCTCACCGAGGCCGAGATCTTGAGGGCCAAAACCAGTGTTCTAATCCAATCCGCGCTTTTCGGGTTGATCCCAGCCACCGATTTGATTCCAGAATATAAAGTTTCGGCGGGCAAGTCACTAAACGGACTTAATTTGAAGTCACTTTGGACAGAGGCGCACATGGCAATCTGGCCGAGATTATCTAGTGGGGTAATTATCGATTTGCGTTCAAAGGCTTATGCGGAACTGGCTCCGATTCCAGAGCAGGTGGAACACTTCACGGTTGCCGTAGTGGTGGAATACCCGGATGGCACTAGGCGCAGCTTGAATCACTTCAATAAGAAGGCGAAGGGCCAATTGGTTCGGGCCGCATTGACTGCTAAAAAAGCTCCAGAGACAATCGCTGGTTTGAAATCCTGCGCAAAGCGGGTTGGTCTAATCATTGAGGTCAACCAGCGAAATCTCACCTTGGTGACCAAGGACGCAACCTAGATTTGACCGCTTCTGAAGCACCCCGGGGCATGATCTTTGACCATGCCAATAGCTTGCATCATGGCATACATCGTGGTCGGGCCAACAAAACCAAAACCAAGTTGCCTAAGTTCCTTACTTAGAGCCTTTGATTCCTCGGTCACCGCTAACCAGGAGAATTCGGTGCGATCGCTCTCGGCTGGCCGAAAACTCCAAACCAGGTCACTTACGCTTTCGCCTCTTGCCTGCATTTCCAGAACGACCTGGGCGTTGGAAATTGTGCTCAGAATTTTGGCCCGATTTCGAATAATGCCGCTGTCTAGCATTAGGCGTTCGACATCGCTGGTTTTCATGGCCGCGACTCTGCCAAGGTCAAAATTGTAGAAGGCGGATCTAAAACCCTCTCGACGTTTCAAAATCGAGATCCAGGAAAGTCCCGCTTGAAAACCCTCAAGGGTAATTCGTTCGAAAATTTCGCGATCGCCACGAACCTCAACGCCCCACTCATCATCGTGATAACTGATGTAGGTGTCGTCATTACTAAGCCAAGAGCATCGATCTAGACCGTCTTCGAACTTCCGAACGAGTTCCAAGTTATTCCTTCGCCGTCAGGCCCTCATGGGCCAAAAGCCAGCGTTTTGTCGGCAATCCATCGCCGCCGGAATAGCCGGTAATTTTGCCCGAAGCACCGAGCACCCGATGGCAGCCAACAATCAGTGGAATTGGGTTCGCGCCAACGGCACCACCCACTGCTCGCGAAGCTTTTGGTTTGCCGATTGCTTCGGCTATCTCGACATAAGTTTTGGTCTGGCCATAGCCAATCTTTGCAATTTCACGCCAGACCGACTTCTGGAATTCGGTTCCTTGCATCTCTAGAGGGATAGACAAGTCCGTTGACTTTCCAGAAAAATACCTGGCCAGCTTCTTTTCGGCTTCATCCAGGATTTTGGCTTTACTCTGTTGGTCGGTCGGAAATTGGCTATCTTCGACCCCCGACTTTGCCGAACCCTCGATCTGGAGTGCGACAAGTTTGTTATCGCGGGCGCGCAATAAAATTCGTCCAATCGGTGACGTGACGATGCGAGTTACTTCTTCTGTCATGTTCTTCATTCTCTGAGGCTAGAACGGCGCTGACTCCGATTAAAGCATGAACGCCGATTCTGTGGAGAGAATCGGCGTTCATGCAATTTGTGCAACCCGAGCCTAGAGAGCTCGCTGAGCCTCAATCAAGCAGCCTCGAAGAATTTGCTCAATCTCGTTGAACTCATCCGGACCAATAGTCAATGGCGGCGCTAGTTGCACAACCGGGTCGCCACGGTCATCGGAGCGGCAGTAGAGCCCTTCTTCAAACATTCTGTGTGACAGGATGCCGTGGAGCAATCTCTCAGACTCCGCGTCGCTGAAGGTCTCCTTGGTGTTCCTGTCTTTGACTAATTCGATTGCCCAGAAATAACCTTCGCCACGAACGTCACCAACTATCTCAAGATCTTTCAGCTTTTCAAGAGTGCGCCTAAATTCTGGAGCATTGCGCTGCACGTTGCCAACCAAATCCTCTTCATCAAAAATATCGAGATTTGCCAGGGCTACCGCTGCAGACACAGGGTGGCCGCTGTAGGTGTATCCATGGGGAAATATTTGGGTGCCGTGCTTGAACGGTTCGAAAAGTTTCTCTGCGATAAGCAGAGCGCCAATTGGAGCGTAAGCCGATGTCATGCCTTTTGCACAGACCAACATGTCAGGTTCAAAATCGTACTTATTGGAAGCGAACATTTCGCCTACTCGGCCGAATGCATCGATGGTTTCATCGGCAACAATTAGGACGTCATACTTGTCGCAAATTTCACGCACGCGCTTGAAATAGCTCTTCGGCGCAGTGAAGCAGCCGCCAGAGTTTTGAACCGGCTCAAGTACAAACATCGCCACCGTATCTGGGTCTTCAAAAAGGATCATTTCTTCGACGCGGTTTGCGGCCCAAAGACCGAATTCCTCTTCGGTGGCAAATTGATCCTGAGCGCGATACCAGTTGGTGTTTGGCACTCGGAAAGTCGATGGCACCAACGGCTCAAAGGCTTTCTTCATGCCTGGAATACCGGTCATGGATAGGGCGCCGTGTGAGGTGCCGTGATAGGCAACCGAACGAGTAAGCACCTTATGCTTCATTGGCTTGCCTTGGATCTTGAAATACTGCTTGGCTAGCTTCCAAGCCGTTTCATTAGCCTCGCCTCCACCGGTGGTGAAGAAAACTCTCGAGAGGTTCTTTGGCGCGTAAGAAAGCAGGCGCTCTGAAAGTTCGATGCCCGGCTTGTGAGCGTGCGACCAGAGCGGGAAATAGTCGAGTTCACGCATTTGCTTGTGAGCGGCCTCGGCTAGCTTCTCTCGCCCGTGTCCGGCATTAACGGCAAACAGGCTCGATATGCCGTCAAAGTAGCGCTTTCCATGCTGATCCCAGAAGTGGTGTCCCTTTGCGTGGGTGATGATCGGAATTTCACCATTCTTGGTATAGAAAGGGCTGTGGCGGGTGAACTGCAAAAACATGTTGTCTTTTGCAGCTTGCTGCAGCATTTCAGGGGTTGCTGCTCGACCTGCCTTGCGGGCATCGAGCAGCGGGGTGGCGGTTTCTGTGTTCTTTCGATTCCAGATAGCCATTTGATATCACTCTTTACGGTTTGTTTTCAGGGGAATCATCTGGTTCCCCAGTTGTATACCTGCTTCGCGACCTTCAAATACACGAAGGTTTCGGTTGATGTCACTCCGGGCAGTGTCCGGATATTTGAATTGAGTACGGTAATGAGTTCTTCATCGTTCTCACAAACCACCTCAACCAAAATGTCAAAACTTCCGGCAGTCATGACTACGTAGTCGACCTCCGGCATTGCGGCTAGAAGCTCAGAGATTTCGCGGGTGTCGCCGCCGCAGCGAACCCCGATCATGGCCTGGCGATAAAACCCGAGTTGCATCGGGTCTGTGACTGCAACTACCTGCATGACGCCCGATTCGGTCAGTTTCTGCACCCTCTGGCGCACAGCGGCTTCCGAAAGGCCAACCACCTTGCCGATTTCTGAGTAAGACCGGCGGCCATCGTGTTGAAGCTGTTCGATGATGAGTTTTGAAACCTCATCCAACTGGCTCGATTTTGTGCGCGCAACTCTAGACATGCTCCGATTTTGTCAGCGATAATGCCGTTTTGCAAATGAATCCGCAGTGTGTTTGGCATTTTGATACTGAAATGAAAGCAAATTGCCTCAATTTGCTTCGAAATGCTGATTAGACTCACAATAGGAGCACTCAGCCCAAGGAGAAATAGCGAATGTCGGTTCGTAAACTACAAAACTTTGTCAATGGCCAATATGTGGATTCCACTTCTGGTGAAACCAGCGAGGTAATTAATCCGGCCACCGGTCAGGTTTATGCGGCTGCACCGGTCTCTTCTGCTGCCGATGTGGATGCCGCTTATAGGGCGGCGGCAGCCGGTTTTGAGCAGTGGAGTAATTTCACGCCGGGCGAGCGCCAGCTAGCGCTTTTTCGCATCGCCGATGCTCTAGAGGCAAGGGCCGAGGAAGCCGCTGATGTTGAGTCAGAAAATACCGGCAAGCCTCGAAGCACCTTGGTCGAGTATGAGATGGCGCCATCGGTGGATCAAATCAGGTTTTTTGCCGGTGCTGCGAGAAACCTTGAGGGAAAGTCAGCGGGGGAGTATGCGCGTGATCACACTTCATGGATTCGACGCGAACCAATTGGTGTGATTGGTCAGGTCACTCCCTGGAACTACCCATTGAACATGGCGGTTTGGAAATTTGCTCCGGCAATTGCCGCCGGCAACACCGTGGTCTTGAAGCCTTCCGACACCACACCAGCCTCGACCCTGCTGCTGGCTGAAATCGCAAGTGAATTCCTGCCTAAGGGGGTCTTCAATGTGGTGGCTGGCACAAGAGAAACCGGCCGAGCCATGATCGAAAATCCAATTCCTCAAATGGTCTCCATCACCGGTTCGGTTCGTGCCGGAATGGAGGTTGCCAAGTCTGCTGCCAGTGACCTCAAGCGAGTCCACCTCGAATTGGGTGGCAAGGCTCCGGTAATCGTTTTTGAGGATGCCGACCTTCAAAAGGCTGCGGCCCAGATCGCCATCGCTGGTTATTTCAATGCCGGGCAAGACTGCACGGCGGCAACTCGCATTTTGGTTCACGAATCCGTCCATGACGAATTCATCGCTTTGCTGGTGGCCGAGGTGAAGGCAAACGCCACCACCGGTGATCCAAGCCGAGAGGATATTCTTTTCGGTCCAGTCAACAACGCTGCCCAGCTTGAGCGAGTCCAAGGGTTCATCGATCGATTGCCAAATCACGCCAAGATTGAAACCGGTGGTTCTCGAATCGGCAGTGTCGGTTACTTCCATGAAGCCACAGTGCTTTCTGGCCTCCAGCAACAAGATGAGCAAATTCAAAGCGAAATTTTTGGCCCGGTGACTACTGTCCAGAAATTCAAGGATGATGCCGAGGCGATGCGCTGGGCCAACGATGTTCAGTATGGTTTGGCATCGTCGGTATGGACTCAAAACCACACTCGCGCCATGCGATTCTCAAAGGGCCTGAACTTTGGTTGTGTCTGGATAAACACCCACATTCCACTAGCCGCAGAGATGCCTCACGGTGGTTTCCGTCACTCGGGCTATGGCAAAGACCTATCCCAGTATGGCTTTGAGGACTACACGCGCGTTAAGCACGTTATGTCATACATCGGTGAGTAAGTGAGTCGATTGAATGCTCGCATTCGAATCGCGAGCGCCGATCCGATGGCGAGCTTGCGAGCACATCGGTGATTAAGTGAGCGGTTTAGTTATCCACAAATTCTAAACTCGGCATGGTTTTCATGGGATTGAAACCCAATATTGCTGAATGCAAGGTTTGTGGTTTATCCCTTCTCTGATTTTTGGTGCTGCCCAGGGCTTCACCACCGGCAGCTGGCAAATGTTTGGCTTTGGCATCCTTAGTCTTTTGATTTGGCCACTGAGCCGGTGGCTAAAGCGCACTCGAGATTTTGCAACCGATGGCAAAGTCGTCTTTGATGGCACCGATGTTTGGATCGGCGAGCATCGCCTGCCAAGACGCGAAATTTTCTGGCGAAAAGCTTGGCATCAGATTGTCTGGGATGGTTTGCAACTAGCCGCCAACGACGATTCGAGACCAAGGTTATTGGCCGAGGCACGCAGGCATCGATTTGTTGGCCAACAGACCGGTTCGGTTTGGTTGGGTGCAGACCGCACAGGAAACTTTGAATTTAATTTGACCAGCGATGGACCCCATTTACTAATCATCGGCGCCACCGGAACGGGTAAAAGTGAATTACTGAGGTTACTGGTAACCGGTTTTTTGAATGGCATCGAAGAAGTTGAACTGACCCTGATTGATTTCAAGGGCGGTGCAACTATGGCTCAGTTTGCCAGGCATCCTAGGGTGATTGGCCTTGCCACAGATTTAATCACCACCCACGCCGTGGCGATTGCAGTCACTCTAGAAAAACAACTGATTGCCAGACAGATTGAGCTTGCCAATGCCCACTCATCCTCAATCGAGGATTTTCTAGCCCAGGGCGGATCCATGCGGCGGCAGATCATTGTTATCGATGAGTTGGGTGAGTTGCTCAGGCAACATCCCCGATTGGCCCAGGTCCTCGAGCAAGTCGCATCCAGGGGAAGGTCTTTGGGCATGCACCTAGTTCTGTCCAACCAATCGATGGCAGGTATTTCTAGAACACTTTTGGTAAACCTGAGGGCCAAAGTCGCGATTGGCGAAATGGATCCGATTGACTTGGTCCAACTTGGCTTCAAATCTCGAATTTCGAACCTTGAAACCGAACCCGATTGGCGTGCTGCGAAAATGAAAACCGGTTCTGGTGCCGAGCTCGCCTTTTGCTTCCCAATCGGGTTTTGAAAAAACTTGCCTCGCATTGGCAATTTCGGTCTGATTGCCCTTTGTTATGTGGCAGGATTTCAATAGATGCGCACCTAGTGTGCTCTGGTTTTGTTGGTCGGGTGTTTTGCCCAAATCGATGAAGGAGACAGGGCGATGAATAACCCACTTCCAGAAGACCCAATGATGCGCGATCTAGTCAAAATGGCTCGCCGTCACCAGATGACACGTAGAACGGCACTTGCTGGTGCCTCTGCGACAGCTGCCGCGCTTGCGCTGGCTGCCTGTGCCGCACCGGGCGGAGCCAAGAAGGCGTTGAGCCCTGCCAAAGATTTGTCAGATTCAGAGAAACTTGTGATCTGGGACAACTGGCCTTATTACATGGATGCAAATGACAACCCTCAGTCACCAACCATCGTCGGTTTTCAAAAAAAGTCGGGCATAAAGGTTGAGTACAACGTCAACATCGATGACAACAACACTTATTTTGCGCGAATCAAGAACCAACTTGCCTCTGGCACAGACACCGGAGCAGACACCATGTGTCTCACCGACTGGATGGCTGCCCGCTTGATTAACTCGGGTTACCTGCAACCACTCCAGTACAACTTGCTACCGACGGTTTCGGCTAACTTCAACAGCGCCTTCAAAACCACTTTTGGAGCGTTTGACCCGGGCCGAAAGTACTCGATCACCTGGAAGGGAATCGTTGCTGGAATTGGTTACAACAAGAAGCGCTACAAAGAGCTAACCGGCCAGGATGCGCCAAAGACTTTGGACGACATTCTTGAAAACGAGAAGCTCAAGGGGCATGTCGAAGTGCTATCAGAGATGCGCGACACCCTTGGTGTGATTATGTTGGCGAAGGGTGTGGACATTACCAAGTTCACCGCCGACGATTTTGCTAATGCCATTGACTACTTCAAGAAAAAGGTTGCCGATGGTTGGATCCGAGGCATTAAAGGCAACTCATACATCGATGACTATAAGAGCGGGGATGCGGTTGCGGGAATTGTTTGGACCGGCGACATCGTTGGTGCGAACGCCGAGCTTGGCAGTGACGAACTCGGTGTCGTGCTTCTAGATTCAGGTTCAACTTTTGCCTGTGACAACTACCTAATCCCGATGGGTGCGACCCACGCGAAGAATGCACACGCCCTCATCGACTACTACTTTGAACCAGAAGTCGCCGCAGAGCTTGCTCTAGCCGGAGTGAATTACGTGACCCCGGTGAATGGTGCACGTGAAATTGCCATCAAGAAGGATCCAAAGATCGGAAACAACCCGCTGATCTTCCCAAGCGATCAAGATTATGCAACGAAGTTCCACGTCTTCCGCCCACTGAATGCCGCGGAGGACAATAACTTCTCGAAGCTTTGGTCTGACGCAGCAAATGGTGTGGTCTAGTGACGCTGGCGAATGTTTCCGGTGCAGATCTAGAACTTGTAGGAATTCGTAAGGAGTACCCGGGTTTTGTTGCGGTCGAAGAACTCGACCTCAAGATTCCGGCTGGTCAATTTTTTGCGCTCCTCGGGCCTTCGGGTTGTGGCAAAACCACAACCTTGCGAATGATTGCCGGCTTGGATGCGCCAACTAGAGGCAAAATCTACCTGGGCGGTAAGGACATTACCGATACCAAGGCTCACGAGCGCGCGATCAATACGGTTTTTCAGTCTTATGCATTATTCCCGCACATGTCGGTTCTAGAGAACGTTGCCTTCGGGCTGCGTCAGCGCAAGATCCCAAACCCGGTCGAATTGGCAACCGAGGCTCTAAACCTGGTTGAGCTCGGGCATTTGGCGCTTCGCCGCCCGCAGCAGCTTTCTGGTGGCCAACAGCAGCGTGTGGCGCTGGCGCGCGCCCTGGTTAACCGCCCTTCACTTTTGCTCTTGGATGAGCCTCTTGGTGCACTCGACCTAAAGCTGCGACGCCAAATGCAAATCGAGCTCAAGGCAATTCAAATCGAAGTTGGTTTGACGTTCTTGCACGTCACCCATGACCAAGAAGAAGCCATGGACATGGCCGATACCGTTGCAGTGATGCATAAGGGACGCATCGAACAAATGGGTGCACCAGAGTCGCTTTATGATCGACCAAAAACTGCTTTCGTGGCAAAGTTTCTTGGCCAGTCGAATTTGTTTGTTGGCGATGTCGTCGAGGAAAATCCAAATTCATTGAGCATCGATGTGAACGGGCACAAGCTAACCGTGCCAAAGTCTCGCGCCGAAAAGCACCAGGGAAAAATTGCCATCGGTGTTCGCCCGGAGAAGGCCACCTTCCATGAAAACGGCAAGCCGCAAGAGTCGAGCGACATCAACCTGATCGGACCTGGCGAAATTATTGACATTCGATTTACCGGTGTCAGCAATCAGTACCAGATCGATATTCCAGGTATCGGTGAAGTTACGGTTTTTGCTCAGAATGTTGGCAAGTCACCGGTCACCGAGCTTGGTGCGCAGGTATGGGTCAGTTGGAAGGTCGAGCACGCATTTGGCTTGGCTGACTTACCTGCTGCAGGCGAGAAGTAATGGCCTTCGCGGCATTCGGTTCGGCTCCGGCGGCGGCGTCTTCAACCAGCTCTAGAAAATCCGGCCCAATTGTCCTGGCATTGCTGCTTCCTGGCCTAATTTATTTGGGGCTGTTTTTCCTCACCCCGCTATTTTCACTAATCATCACCTCGCTGGAAAGCCCAGACCCAAGTGGCGCGATTGGTGCGTATCTCTACGGTTTCGAATGGCAGAACTACGTAAATGTGATCACCGATTATCTGCCACAGATACTTCGATCGTTTCTCTACGCGTTTCTAGCAACCTTTTTTGCGCTGCTAATTAGCTATCCGTTGGCATACTTCATCGGAGTTAAATTGCGAGGAAGGGGTTTGATTCAGCGCTTGATGGTAACCCTTGTCATCGCGCCGTTCTTTATTTCGTTCTTGCTCAGAACAATCGCCTGGAAGCAAATTCTTTCAGAGGGAGGGCCCATCATGGAGTGGGTTCACTCGGTCGGGCTTCTTGGGCCGAGCCAATACTTTATTGGCACCCCGGCAGCAGTGGTTTTCGGTTTAACTTATAACTTCATCCCGTTCATGACACTTCCGCTTTACACAACCTTGGAGCGCTTTGACATTCGCCTCCTCGAGGCCGGCGCTGACCTCTACGCCTCGCCAGCCAAAATCTTCCGCAAGATCACATTTCCAATTTCAATGCCAGGTGTAATTTCGGGAACCCTCCTGACGTTTATCCCAATCGCCGGCGATTATGTAAATGCCAGCCGAGACTTTTTGGGCTCCTCGAAGACTTCGATGATCGGAAACATGGTTGAGGCGGATTTCCTTCAGAATCTGAGATACCCAAGTGCTTCGGCGCTTAGCGTCTTGCTCATGGCAGTGATTCTGGTCATCGTTTCGATTTATGTGAAGCGTTCGGGAACGGAGGACCTACTGTGAAACGTCGCCCATTTGGCTTGGCGACCTACTCGGTTTTGGCCCTGGTTTTCCTGCTTATTCCGATCGTCTACACAATCGCTTTTTCTTTCAATGATTCGACTCGCTCAAACACCGTTTGGGAGGGCTTTACGATCTCGCACTGGCTCAACGTTTGCAACACTGGAAACATTTGCGAGGCGCTTGGAAATTCGATTTTGATTGGCGCCGTTAGCACTGTGATTGCAACGATTCTTGGCACCGCACTTGCCATTGCACTGGTTCGCTACTCGTTCAAATTTCGCTCAGGGGTCAACCTGCTTTTGTTCTTGCCGATGGCAACCCCAGAGGTTGTCTTGGGTGCCGGTCTGGCTGCGTTTTTCTTCAACGCCGGCTTCGCATCGGGCTTGGTGACCACGATCATCGCGCACGTGATGTTCTGTCTGTCCTTTGTTGTTGTCACTGTAAAAGCGCGAGTCCAAACCCTTGATCCAGTATTGGAAGAGGCCGGGCGAGACCTTTACGCAAACCCTAGGCAAGTGTTCTGGCGGATAACCTTCCCACTTTTGCTACCCGGAATCATTGCAGCGGCCTTGCTTTCTTTTGCCCTCAGTTTCGATGACTTCATCATCACCTACTTCAACTCTGGTTCGGTGACCACGTTCCCTAAGTTCATTTACGTCGCAGCTTCACGAGGTGTTCCGGCCGAGGCCAACGTGGTTGCATCAGGGGTATTCCTATTGGCCATTGTGGTCGTATTGGTGACCCAAATTACCGGAGCGCTAAAGCGTAGCCGCCTTCAGAAAGTTCAGTGACTCAACTTAGAAAATTGAGCAAAAAGTAAAACCCCCTGTCAAAAATGAACAGGGGGCTTTACTTTTTTAAGATTTACAACGCGGCCAGACCGGCTTCGATTACATCCAGAGCGTCGGTTAGCAGAGCATCTGAGATTGCCAATGGTGGCAAGAAACGAATCACGTTGTAGAACGCACCGGCATTTAGAACCAAAACACCATTATTCGCGGCGTGCTTGATAACAGCATCCACGGCATCCTTGTTTGGATTCATTGTGCCCGGCTCAACCAACTCGATTGCCATCATTGCGCCATGACCGCGGACGTCGCCGATTACCGGGTACTTTGCTTTGAATTCTTCGAGGCGTGGGCGAATCACGTTTTCAATTTCCAGCGCGCGCTCGATTACGCCACCGGCTGCAATTTCCTTCAGGACTGAAATCGAGGCCGCTGCGGCAACTGGGTTGCCACCAAAGGTGCCACCGAGTCCACCAGGGTGGACCGTGTCCATGATTTCGGCTCGTCCGGTCACTGCCGAGATTGGCATACCGCCACCCATGCCCTTGGCGATGCAGAATATGTCAGGTTCGAAGCCGGCATACCACTCGCTGGCGAACCACTTGCCACTGCGGGCGATGCCAGATTGAACTTCATCGGCGACCACGATCACACCGTTGGCGTGAGCCCAGTCGCTCAAAGTCTTCAAGAATCCATCAGCGGGCACAATGAAACCGCCCTCGCCCTGAATCGGTTCAATCACAATCGCGGCCAGGTCTTCGACGCCAACGCGCTTCTCGATGTAGTTGATTGAGCGCTGAGCAGCTTCGACACCGGTCATGCCCTGTGGGTCGCGGTATGGGTATGACATTGGCACGTGCTGGATGCTCGGAGCGGTTGGACCCATGCCGTTGCCATATGGAGCTGCTTTGAAATTCATTGAGAAAGTGAGGTTTGTGCGGCCGTGGTAGGCGTGGTCAAAAACCACAATGCCGTTCTTGCGGGTTGCCTTGCGGGCAATCTTTACGGCATTTTCGACTGCTTCAGAGCCCGAGTTGAATAGCACCGACTTCTTTTTGAAGTTTCCAGGGGTGTGCTTGTTCAGCAATTCACAGACCTCGACATACTGTTCGTAAGGGGTCAAGGTGAAAAGAGTGTGAGTCAGGTTAGCAACTTGCTCCTGGACTGCTTTGACAACCCCGGCATTGGTGTGGCCAATAGTAGTGACACCGATACCGGCACCAAGGTCAATCAAGTGATTTCCATCGGCATCAACGATGATGGCGCCGTGCGCCTTCTCGATGTAGACCGGCAACGCAGCACCCGCACCAGCAGAAACCGCATCCATGCGACGTTTGTGCAGTGCTTGTGACTTTGGGCCAGGGATGGAAGTGACGACTTTGCGCTCTTGCGCGACGTTGAACTCGCTCATAACTCAAGTCTAAGGCCCGCAAAGTCGGCTCAGACCCCAGTCTCTAAACTCACAGCAAAGTGGCAAGATTGATTCATGCGTCGCATCATTATTCTCGGGTCAACCGGGTCAATCGGAACCCAAGCCCTCGAGGTAATCGAGGCTAACCCTGATCGCTTTGAAGTGGTCGGCTTAGCGGCGGGCAAAAATACTGATCTTCTGTTCGAGCAAGCAGCCAAATTTGGAGTGAAGAATGCCGTTCAGGGTGCCGCGGCCGCCACCAAAATGGTCGAAGACACCGATGCCGACGTTGTCATAAATGGAATCACCGGTTCTATTGGTTTGGCGCCAACCTTGGCTGCCCTAAACACCGGAAAAACTCTCGCCTTGGCAAATAAGGAATCATTGATCGTCGGCGGGCGCCTGGTTACCGAAGCGGCCGCTCCGGGCCAAATAGTCCCTGTAGATAGCGAGCACTCGGCGTTGGCACAGTGTCTCCTTGGCGGTACCGCTGCCGAAGTGAGAAAACTTATTCTCACCGCCTCCGGTGGGCCATTCAGGGGTTGGTCACGCGAGCAGTTGCAGGATGTGACGCCTGCTCAGGCATTGGCCCATCCAACTTGGGTGATGGGCAAAGTTGTCACCACAAATTCGGCAACGATGGTGAATAAGGGGCTGGAGCTAATCGAAGCTCACCTTCTCTTCGACATCCCGTTCGACCGAATTGAAGTTACGGTTCATGCTCAGTCAGTTGTGCACTCAATGGTCGAGTTCGTCGATGGATCGGTGCTGGCGCAGTGTTCGCCGCCTGACATGAGACTGCCAATTGCTTTGGGAATGTCTTGGCCCGAACGCGTGCCAAATGTGGCACAGGCCTGTGACTGGACCAAGGCTGCAACTTGGACATTTGAACCCCTGGATGAAACTGTTTTTGGCGCAGTCAGGTTGGCGCGACAGGTTGGCTCGGCTGGCCTAACCTATCCGGCTGTCTATAACGCGGCTAATGAACAGGCGGTTGAAGCGTTTCACGCGGGGTGGATTGGTTTCAACCAGATTGTCGACTTGATACAGCGTGTAGTCGATGCGCATGAGCCAGAGGCTGAGCTATCGCTCGATGGGGTCTTGCGTGCCGAACTCTGGGCGCGCGACCGGGCCAACGCTCAAATAGCCCGGGCCTGCTAAGGCATCCAGAAAAATGTCAGCAACCAAAGTTATGGTTTAGACGTGACTGAATCTTTGCTCTACATTCTCGGAATACTCATCGTTGCCCTCGGCATTGGGTTTTCGATCGGTTGGCACGAGCTCGGGCACCTCATTCCAGCAAAATTATTTGGGGTCAAGGTGCCTCAATACATGATTGGTTTTGGGCCAAAGGTTTTCTCGAAGAAAATCGGCGAAACCGAGTATGGCGTCAAGCTGATTCCACTCGGTGGTTACATCAGCATGATTGGAATGTATCCACCGGCCAAGCCAGGCAAACCTGTCAAAACGGGATTCTTCTGGGACATGATCACCGCGGCGCGGGATGCTCATTCTCAGTATGTCGAGCCTGGTGACGAAAACCGCAAGTTTTATCAGCTTCCCGTCTGGAAGCGCATGATCATCATGTTCGGCGGCCCATTCATGAACCTAATTCTGGGCACAGTCTTGATTACCGTGGCCTTGAGTGGCATCGGAGTTCAGCAGGCATCCACCACAATCGCCACGGTTTCAGCCTGTGTGCCGGCCAGCGCCCAGACTTCCTGCTCGCCAAGTGACCCGGCTTCACCGGCCCTTGTCGCTGGGCTAAAACCGGGCGAGAAAATTTTGCAGATTAACGGCTCTCCCGTTTCAAACTGGTCCAGTTCAGCCAATCTGCTTGTCGGCGGCAAATCAAATACTTTGGTGGTGGCCAGCCAGTCCGGCCAGCAGCGCGAGGTCAGCCTCACCCCGGTCCTTGCCCAGCGCCCACTTGTCCAGGGCGGGGCGGTGAAACTGGATAGCAAAGGCAACCCAATTCTGATTGCCAAGCCTGTGATTGGCATTATCTTGGCCACCGAAACCCGGCCACTTTCGGTCGGGGAGTCCCTCGCCGCATCAGGGCAGTCCGTGGTTCAGGTCGGGCAGATGATATTTCAGCTTCCACAGCAGGTGGCGGCAGTTGGACAGTCAACCTTTGGCGGTTCAGTGCGCAAAGCTGATGGGCCGGTTTCGGTAATTGGCATCGGTCAGATTGCCGGCGAGGTTGCCAGCAACACCAAGGCCACTTTTGTTGAAAAACTCCAAAGCGAAATCGGGATTTTGGCTTCGCTGAACTTCGCCTTGTTTGCCTTCAATATGTTGCCTCTGCTGCCGCTAGATGGCGGTCATGTGGCCGGCGGCGTCTACGAAGCCATCAAGAAGGGTTTGTTTAGGTTATTCCGGAAGCCAAACCCTGGCCCTGCCGACACAGCGCTGCTGATGCCGCTAACTTGGGTGGTATTCATCGCGATGATGGCAATGAGTGCACTGATCATCATTGCCGACTTGGTTAATCCAATAGCTATCTAGCCACTTCGCTCGAGGCAGAACCTCAAGGTGCCGCACTCGCTTTAGGATTAGTGCAGGAAAAAGAAAGAGGGCACTTCAAGTGGCTGCAATCAACCTAGGGCTTCCAAAGCCACCTCCACCAACCTTGGCACCACGTCGCAAGACGCGCCAGATCATGGTTGGCAAAGTGGCAGTGGGTGGCGATGCCCCAATCTCGGTTCAGTCGATGTGCACCACTCCAACCACCGATGTAAATGCCACACTTCAGCAAATTGCCGAGCTAACGGCGTCGGGATGCGACATCGTTCGTGTGGCCGTGCCAAGTCAAGATGATGCCGATCGTCTGCAACTGATTGCTCGCAAGTCGCAAATCCCAGTGATCGCAGACATTCACTTTCAGCCAAAGTATGTTTTTCAGGCAATCGATGCTGGCTGTGGAGCCGTGCGCGTTAACCCTGGAAACATCCGCCAATTCGACGACAAGGTAGGCGAAATCGCTAAGGCGGCAAAAGATGCGGGCGTGTCGATTCGTATTGGCGTAAACGCCGGCTCGCTTGACCCGAGATTGCTGCAGAAATATGGCAAAGCAACTCCCGAGGCCCTAGTCGAATCGGCAATTTGGGAGGCTTCCCTTTTCGAGGAACACGATTTCCACGATTTCAAAATTTCGGTCAAGCACAATGATCCAGTAATCATGGTCAAGGCCTACGAGATGCTCTCGGAACGCGGAGACTGGCCACTTCACCTCGGTGTAACCGAGGCAGGCCCCGCTTTCCAAGGCACAATCAAATCCTCGGTCGCTTTTGGCGCCTTGCTAGCCAAGGGGATCGGCGACACAATCCGAGTTTCCCTATCGGCTCCACCGGTTGAGGAAATCAAAGTGGGTTCACAAATCCTCGAATCTCTAAACCTTCGCCCTCGCAAACTAGAAATTGTGAGCTGTCCAAGCTGTGGTCGCGCTCAGGTCGACGTTTATCAACTTGCCAACGATGTAACCGCTGGCTTAGAAAAGCTAACCGTTCCACTTCGCGTTGCGGTGATGGGTTGTGTCGTTAATGGCCCGGGTGAGGCCCGTGAGGCCGACCTGGGCGTTGCATCAGGCAACGGCAAGGGGCAAATTTTCGTGAAGGGCGAGGTCATCAAGACCGTGCCAGAGAGCGAAATTGTTGCCACCTTGATAGAGGAAGCGAACCGCATGGCTGCCGAGATGGACCCGGCACTCATTGGTAGCCCTCAGGTGGTCGTCGCTCAGAAGTAGAATGGCAGTTATGCCAATCCGCTTATCAAACCTGTTCCTACGCACGCTCCGCGAAGATCCAAACGAGGCCGAGGTAGACAGCCACAAGCTTCTCCTTCGCGCCGGCTACATCCGTCGGGCCGGTGCGGGCCTATACACCTGGCTCCCGCTTGGGCTTGCTGTGAAGGCCAAAATCGAACAGGTAGTCCGCGAGGAGATGGCCACGGCCGGGGCTCAGGAAGTTTTCTTCCCCGCACTTCTGCCACGCGAACCTTTCGAGGCTACTGGGCGCTGGACAGAATATGGCGACAATTTGTTCCGCTTGCAGGACCGCAAAAAGACCGACTACTTGTTGGCGCCAACCCACGAAGAGATGTTCACCCTTCTGGTGAAGGACCTCTACTCTTCTTACAAAGATTTGCCTGTTTGTCTCTATCAAATTCAAAACAAATATCGCGATGAAGCCCGCCCTCGTGCCGGCCTTTTGCGAGGCCGCGAATTTGTGATGAAAGACGCTTATAGCTTCGACGTCACCGATGAGGGTTTGGGCAAGGCATACCAGGCACAGCGCGATGCCTATGAGCGAATCTTCACCCGTCTCGGGGTGGACTATGTGATCGTGAAGGCAGACGCCGGAGCGATGGGCGGTTCGGCCTCGGAAGAATTCTTGTCTCCAAGCCCAATCGGCGAGGACACCTTTGTGCGCTCGCCGGGTGGTTATGCCGCCAACGTTGAAGCCGTTGCAACGGTTGCACCACCGAAAATTTCAATCGAAGGCCAAGCTGCGGCCGAGGTGTTGACCACTCCAGAATGCTCAAACATTAAGAGAATTGTGGCCTGGTCAAATGAAAACCACGCTCGCACCGATGGCGCTGCGTGGACCGCTGCTCACACCCTGAAGAACAACGTGATGGCCTTAGTTTCGCCAGAGGGCAGGCGAGAGCTTGTGGTTGTTGGATTGCCAGGCGACCGCGAAGTTGACGTTAAGCGAGCCGAGGCCGCTTTCTCACCGAACGAGATTGAACAGGCCAATGACGAAGATTTCGCCAAGCACCCAGAGCTAATCAAGGGTTACATCGGCCCGGTCAAAGATGGCCAGGCCGTGCTCGGCTTGAATGGCATCAGCAAGATTCGCTATTTGCTAGACCCGCGCGTGGTTGAAGGTTCAGCCTGGATTACCGGGGCAAATGCTTCAGAACAGCACGTCTTTGGTTTGGTTGCCGGCCGCGATTTCACGGCTGACGGCGTGGTTGACATTGCCGAGGTTCGAGTGGGTGACCCGGCCCCAGACGGTTCTGGGCCGCTTGAACTTGCCCGCGGCATTGAGATTGGACACGTCTTCCAACTCGGCCGCAAGTATGCAGAAGCCCTTGACCTCAAGGTGCTCGATGAAAATGGCAAATTGGTAACCGTCACCATGGGCTCCTATGGCATCGGAATTACTCGAATGATTGCTGTTCTGGCAGAAGCCAATCATGACGAAAAGGGTTTGATTTGGCCCGCAGCCGTTTCGCCGGCAGATGTTTATATCGTTGCCGCCGGCAAGGATGAGGTTATCTATGAGACCGCTGAAAAATTGGCGCTTGAACTCGAGGCCAAAGGCAAAACCGTGATCCTTGACGACCGCCAGAAGGTCAGCCCGGGCGTCAAGTTCGGCGATGCCGAGCTCATTGGTGTGCCGAACATCGTGATTGTTGGTAAGGGTCTCGAGCAGGGCGATGTTGACCTGTGGGATAGACGCTCTGGCGAGCGTCGCCCAGTCAAGGTAGAATCGGCTCTTGGTGAATTGCTGTAAACCCCTCGGGTTACAAACAAATCGCTAATTTGACAACTAACTAACGGCCCGGAGGCATTTCATGGACATCGACCTGAGCGTACTTAAGTTCATCGAGCGAGAGAAAGAAATTCCATTCGTTGAGCTCGTGTCAATCATCGAAGCCGCCATCCTGGCTGCCTATCACAAGCATGTCGGCAACGCCGATCCTGCTCGTGCCGAACTAAACAAATCAACCGGCCACGTAAACATTTACGCGCCAATTCTCGATGAAGAAGGCGTAAAAACCGGCGAGTCTGAGGTCACACCAGAGAATTTCGGCCGCGTTGCCGCAGCTGCCGCTAAGCAGGTGATTTTCAACCGCTTGCGAGAAATCAACGATGAGAGCCTATTCGGCGAATTTTCTGGCAAGGAAGGCGACATCGTCGCCGGAACTATTCAGCAGGGTCAGAAGTCATACATGGTCTATGTGAACCTGGGAACCATTGAGGCAATCATGCCGCCAGAAGAGCAAGTTCCAGGCGAGGACTACTCACACGGCAAGCGCATTCGCGTTTTCATCACGGCAGTGAACCGCGGAACCAAGGGCCCACAGGTAACCGTTTCCCGCACTCACCCATCTTTGGTTCGCAAATTGTTTGCCATGGAGGTTCCCGAGATCGCCAGCGGAGTGGTTGAGATCGTTTCGCTAGCTCGTGAAGCCGGTCACCGCACCAAGATTGCCGTGCGCGCCCACGAGGCTGGCATCAATGCCAAGGGGTCATGCATCGGTGAACTGGGTCAGCGCGTTCGCGCGGTTCAAACTGAACTAAATGACGAAAAGATCGACATCGTTGATTACAGCGATGACCTGCCAACCTATGTGGCTCAGGCGCTGTCTCCTGCAAAAGTTTCAAGCTCGTTCATGCTCGACGCAGCCACCAAGTCGGTTCGTGTTCTCGTTCCAGATTTCCAGCTATCACTGGCAATTGGAAAAGAGGGGCAAAATGCCCGGTTGGCGGCAAAACTTACCGGCGCCAAGATCGACATTCAGCCTGACAGCATTTTGGATGGCGACTAGGCTCTAGCCCTTTCATATTTCAGGGGTTAGAATGGTTAGAACTTGTGTTGGTTGTCGCCAGCAATCCAGCCGTGCAGAACTCTTGCGCATCGTTGAATCAAAGAATGTTTTGATCCTTGATGTTCGAAAGGCGATGCCCGGCCGGGGTGCATGGATCCACGATTCACAGGAATGTTTAGAGTTAGCAATCACTCGGAGAGCATTCATCCGGGCTTTGAAACTTAAGAATCAACCTGACTCATCAGGGTTGGTTTTCACTAAAGAACAGGCAGAAACGATGTTGGCAAACAAATGAGTAACTCGAAATGAGTACCCAACAGCTTTAACGGCCTGCCCTGTCTAGGGAAGGCCCCAGACAGGAGAAACAAAAGTGGCGCTACCACGCGTGTACGACATTGCTAAAGAACTTGGAATCGATTCCAAGGTTGCTTTGGCCAAACTTCAAGAACTCGGCGAGTTCGTAAAAAGCGGTTCATCGACAATCGCTCCACCCGTAGCCAAAAAGCTACGAGACGCCTTCCCAAACGCTAAGCCGGTTGAGGCAGCCGCACCAAAAGCGGCTCCAGCTGCGCCTAAGGCCCCTTCGGCCCCGGCAGCCCCGGCAGCAGAGACTCCGGCGCCAGCTTCTCCTACAGCACCTGCTGCTCCAGCGCCTGCCGCTCCTCGTGCGGCCGCGCCTTCAGCGCCGGCAGCCCCAGCGGCTCCAACTCCTTCGGGCTCGGCCCCGGCAACTCCGGCCGCACCGGCCGCACCGGCAGCACCAGCGCCAAGTGCGGCAACCCCGGGCATTCCTCGCCCAGGAAACAATCCTTTTGCTTCTGCTCAGGGTATGGGCATTCCTCGCCCGGTTAGCCGCCCTGGCAACAACCCATTCGCGCCTTCACAGGGGATGGGCCGCCCAGGCGGTCCACGTCCCGCCGGCGGAGCAGGTCGCCCAGGTGGCCCAGGCCGTCCAGGTGGCGCACCAGGCGCCGGTGGCGCAGCGCGCCCAGGTGGTTTTTCTGGTGGCCCACGCCCAGCAGGCGCAGGCTTTGCGCGTCCAGGTGGTGCACCCGGCGGTGCTCCGGGTGGCGCACCAGGCGCCGGTGGCTTTAGCCGCCCAGGCGGTGGCCCAGGTGCCGGTCGCGGCCGTGGTGTCGGTGGTGGAACCGCTGGTGCTTTCGGTAAGGGCGGAGCCCGTGGTCAGAGCAAGGCTCGCAAGTCAAAGCGCGCCAAGCGCGAAGAGTTCGAACAGCGCAGCAACGCGCCATCACTTGGTGGCGCACTAGTTCCTCGTGGCGATGGTTCAACTGTCATTCGCCTGCGTCGCGGTTCTTCGATTCAAGACTTCGCCGACAAGATTGACACCAATGCAGGTCAGCTGATTACCGTTCTGTTCCACTTGGGCCAGATGGCAACAGCCACCGCATCGCTAGACGAAGACACCTTCCAGATTCTTGGTGAGGAGCTCGGTTACAAGATCGAGATTGTTTCGCCAGAGGATGAAGAGCGCGAGCTATTCGAAGGCTTTGGTCTTGACATCGCCACCGATTATGACGACGACGAGGCTGACCTAGTTGCACGCCCGCCAGTGGTCACAGTTATGGGTCACGTTGACCACGGTAAGACCCGCTTGCTTGACTCGATTCGTAACTCGAACGTGATTGCTGGAGAAGCCGGTGGCATTACCCAGCACATTGGTGCCTACCAGGTACATGTTCAGCACGAAGGCATCGACCGAGCCATCACCTTCATCGATACCCCAGGTCACGAGGCGTTCACCGCTATGCGTGCCCGTGGTGCGCAGGTCACCGACCTTGCAATCCTTGTGGTTGCGGCCGATGACGGTGTTATGCCACAGACCATCGAAGCCTTGAACCACGCTCAGTCAGCTGGTGTGCCAATTGTGGTTGCCGTCAACAAGACTGATAAAGAAGGCGCAAACCCTGCCAAGATTCGTCAGCAACTTACCGAGTTCAACTTGGTTGCCGAGGAGTACGGTGGCGATGTCATGTTCGTCGACGTTTCCGCTTTGACCGGCAAGGGCATCCCTGACTTGCTTGATGCGGTTCTATTGACCGCAGACGCGGCTCTAGACATGCGCGCTAACCCAAACAAGGACGCCCGCGGTGTTGCCATCGAAGCCAACTTGGATAAGGGCCGCGGTTCAGTAGCCACCGTTCTGATTCAGTCTGGAACTCTTCGTGTTGGTGACTCGATTGTTGCCGGTGCGGCCCACGGCCGTGTTCGTGCAATGTTTGACGAGAACGGCACCGCCGTTGAGGCAGCCGAGCCTAGCCGTCCAGTCCAGGTTCTAGGTCTTCAGTCTGTTCCTCGCGCCGGTGACACGTTTGTGGTCACCGATGATGAGCGTCAGGCCCGTCAGATCGCCGAGAAGCGCGAAGCGGCAGACCGCAACGCCCTATTGGCCAAGACCCGAAAGCGCGTCAGCCTCGAAGACTTCACCAAGGCTCTTGAAGACGGCAAGGTTGAGTCTCTCAACTTGGTCATCAAGGGTGACGTTTCGGGTGCGGTTGAAGCCCTCGAAGACTCACTTCTCAAGATTGAAGTGGACGATTCGGTACAGCTTCGAATCATCCACCGTGGCGTCGGCGCAATTACCGAATCTGACGTCAACTTGGCAACTGTTGACAACGCAATCATCATCGGTTTCAACGTCAAGCCAGACAACAAGGCCAAAGAGCGCGCAGACCGCGAGGGTGTCGACATCCGTCAATACTCGGTCATCTATGCCGTGCTCGATGACATCGAGAAGGCTCTCAAGGGCATGCTCAAGCCGGAGTACGAAGAGGCTCAGCTTGGAACTGCCGAAGTTCGTGAGCTATTCAAGTCATCGAAGGTTGGAACCATTGCCGGTTCGATCGTTCGCTCTGGCAGCATTAAGCGCAACTCCCTCGCCCGCGTTCTTCGCGGCGGCAAGGTTATCGCTGACAACCTCAAGATCGAATCGCTAAAGCGCTTCAAGGATGACGCCACCGA
>Ga0228699_1000190_pt1 | contig 55880 bp, 45 predicted proteins | sample McNCre217_Aug_MG_FD_178016 | JGI IMG/M metagenome (GOLD analysis project Ga0228699, IMG submission 178016) | Freshwater microbial communities from McNutts Creek, Athens, Georgia, United States - 2-17_Aug_MG | ecosystem: Environmental > Aquatic > Freshwater > Creek | place: USA: Georgia... | reverse complement strand
CGAAGTAGCCAAGCAGCTCAAGGCGCAAAACGAGGCGATCAAGGGGGGAGAGCAAGCTAAAGGGGGAGAAGGTAAGTTCCCCGAGCTAGCAGAACCCCACCTCATCATGGCCAGCCCAGCGGGAGTTCAAAGCACAACGCCTCAAACCACGCATCAGCACAGTGGACAGCACCACGCCATCACCAGCGGGGGCCACACCAGCATCAGCACGGGCAGGAGTTTGTTGGCGAGTGTCAAAGAATCCATACGTATGTTTGCGCAACAAGGCGTACGAATCTTCAGTGCCAAGGGCAAGGTGCAGTTGCAGGCGCAGGACAACGACATGGAGTTGATTGCCAAGAAAGTGTTGGACATCATTAGCACGGGAGATTGGATTAAGGCCACTGCTGCCAAAGGCATACGCCTACAAAGCGGCCCAACCGAAGTCACCATTACCCCTGAAGGTGTGAAGTGGGTAACACCTGGTTACGACCATGTGCATGCCGCAGATCATCAAACGTTTACCCCTGCCAGTGCAGCTGCGGTGGCTATGCCTAAGTTGCCCATCTCCTTGGCTGTCAAAGATTTCAGCACTCAACTGAACCTATCTGAAAACTCAGTTTTTAACTTTTCAGGAACGAAGGCTGATGTGTACGTCGAAGCGGGCGATTCGGTTGATTTCTTAGGTTCATCGTCATTCAACGATACACAACAAACACAAACCATTCATGTCGATGAACAGCAAACCGTTGTCGCGTTTGTGGGGGATGGTGGCTGGGAAATAAATGACCATGTACACGAAGATGGATGTGACGGTTGCTGTGATTGCGGTTCAGACAATGATTCAGAGGAAGCGTAATGGCGACAAGTAATGAAGATGAAATTGCGGTTGCTCAAGCTGGTGACACGCTAAGAAAAATTGCAACGCGACACGGCACCACGTACCAAGAGTTGGCTGAGTACAACCATATCACCAACGCAAACAGAATTTATATAGGCCAGCGTCTTCGTATACCGAAACCTCGCGAAGTAGGCGTCATCAAGTTTCGGTTGTTTGACTTGATTGGTGAAGCCATCGAAGGGCTGGAATGCAAAGTGATATCGCTAGGCCAAGAGATCGTGCGCATCAAAACCGATGCCAAGGGCGCGTTGCCAGATATCAAAGCCAAAGACGCATTGGACACGTTTGAGCTTTGGGTCAAGCGCTTTGGCGCTAATGAGTTTAAGAAGGTTGGCGAAGTTAAAGGTGGAACCACTGAGCGCATCGTTGCCGTGAAAAGCGGTAAACAAAAAATAGTTGCAAATACAAAACCAACCGAAGAAAAGCACGTCGAAAAAATTGTCAAAGGCGGTAAGGCAGAAAAGAGTGGTGTGAGTTGGGTGGCGAAGTTTCCGGCGTCTACTGACATTGCCATGCTGGAGTCGGAGTTTGGCAAAGACCTGAAGGCGTTCATCGCTGCATTGGAAGAAGGGGGTATCACCGTTCGAATTGCAACTACATATCGACCACCACAACGCTCGTATCTGATGTATTGGTGTCAGAAAATTTCCGACGGAAAGATTTCAGCAGAGAAAGTCAAGCCATTCGTACCTGAAGTGGAAGGCGACGCCCCCGTGAATATTGACTGGACGCATGTTGACGCAAACGGCAAGCCTGACTTAGAAGTTGCAAAGAAGGCGGCAGAGGAGATGAGGGGGGCGTTCGGAATTGGAACTAGGCCTGTTGGTAAACCATACAAATCAAACCACAACTTCAAGAAAGCTAAGGCGGTGGATATGCAATTTATTCCTCATTGGGGAATCGGAAAATCTGTAAAAGATAAAACTGGAAATTTAATTGAAATAAAAGAAAGGCAAGACCTGTTTGCTGTTGGTAAGAGTTATGGCGTCACTCATTGGGATTTGCGCCCTAATAAAAATGCAATTAAAGATGATGTTCATTGGTCCAGAGAAGGAAATTAAATGCGAAAAAATATAACTACATTTTCAATGTTGATGTTTTTAGTATTGACTGGCTGTGGAAAAGAGGCTGTAGATGTTCAGAAGAATGTATCAGCATCAACATCCATGCCTAGCGCTTGCGAGATTACATCCCAAGGCATTGGGAAAATTTTATTAAGCGACTCCAAGGAGTCCGTATTAAAAAAAATCCCTGCAGTTAAATTTGAAACCTCTACGGATCATGATGGTGTTGAATGGCTAGTTGCGACATACGAGGGAGTCACTGTATTCATTGCAGAAGGGGAGTTCTCTTATCTTGAGGTGCAAGACCCTATGTGCAAGACACAGGCAGGCGCAGCAGTAGGTATGAAAGTGGAACAACTTGAGCGAATTTACGGACGAGCAATAAGAGTTGAAACCAATGGTGCAAATTCCGAAGAAGAGGTGATTTTTGAAAACGCACTCAAAAACATTTCATTCAAAGGGTATGGCCTTGGTGTTTTTCGAGATGACTCGATGCCTGGATCCATCACAGAAAAAATCAACTCAAACGGCATTGTGGGAATGATATCGGTTGCTGCTAGCAACTGAGTCATTCAGTCGATGAGTAACCTGATTTACGCCATGTCAATCATCAAACAGCGCGCGTGCTTGATGTATGGCATTCCCCCAAATCAGTAGACTGTGCCAAAACGAGAAATACGAGATAGGGTATTTAAGGTCTTACTCAACGTGCCACAGTTGTGATGAAAGAAATTTTGCTCACATTGGCTGCCCGCGCAATCGCCAATACCTCTGCCACACGTCCGTAGCGCACTTGCTCGTCTGCTTCGATAGATAAGGTGTAGTTTTCATCGTCAATTTGGGTTTTGAAATGCTGTGGCAATAACTCGTCGGCGATGGTGTGGCCATTGATTTGCAATCGACCACTGGCACCAATCGTCAATCGGTCTTTTTTCAAAGATTGAGGCGATCTAACACCTGTGGTTTGAGGAAGATGGATGTCCAAACTTTGTGGCACTAGCAGCGGGGCCGTGACCATGAAAATGATCATCAACACCAACATCACATCGACCAATGGTGTGATGTTGATGTCGGCCAACATGCCGCTGTTGGCATCTTCTTGCCCGCCCATCATCATGCGCTACGCCATTGTTGGCGGTGTTTGATCGCAAAGCGCAAGAAGCGTTCAGCAAACGCTTCCAAGTCAGTCACATGCACACGCGCCTTGCGCATCAAGATGTTGTAAAAAATCACCGCAGGTACTGCTGTGGCGATTCCAATTGCGGTCGCGATCAAGGCTTCGCCAATCGGACCTGCCACAACGGCAATACTGGCTTGGCCTGTTTCGCCAATGACCACTAAGGCGTGCATGATGCCCCATACTGTTCCGAACAAACCGACAAAAGGAGCGATAGAGCTGGTACTGGCTAACATGCTCAACCAGCTTTCACGTTGACGCGTTAGCCGCTTGATTTCTTGCCCAAGCCCCGCAGACACCATCACATACATTTCTTCGGTGGTGAGTTTGTCGTCTGCACATTCGTGGCAGATGACCACGCCTGCAACTGCCAATTGGGCCAACTCACCATAACCAGAGGAAGAGGTGGTGCTGATGGCCTGCCAAGTCGGAGCGTGCCAATGTTCAGTCAAATAGCGCTGGGTCATGCGTTGACTTTGCCAGCCCACCAAGAACTTGCAAAGAAAAATGCTCCAACTCATGAATGACATGAAAGTTAGTAGGTACAACGTGGCGTTGATGATCCAAGAGGAGTTCATGGCAATTTACTTTTGAAGAACACGAAAGTGGATAGGAATTTCAATCCATTGCTCGATCGCTTGACCGTTTTGACGTGCGGGCTGAAGCTCCCAGCGGGAAATGGTGTCCAGTGCGGACTTGTCTAATAACGCAGAGCCGCTGGTTTGCAGCAGTTGTACTTCTGCAGGTTTGCCATCGCGCATCACATGCACTTTGACGATCACACGCCCTTCGATGTGTGCAAAAAAAGCGGCTGGGGGGTAGGGGGGCCTAGGGTTTTGCGTGCTTCCTACTTCGTAGCTGGCATGGGTTGTAGGGAGTGTGTTGGTTTCAGCGACAGATGGCTCCGTGGGCGATGACGCTTCTTGCCCATCGCGTGATGTGTGCGTTCTTGGGCGTGTGAGGCTTGGTGTGCGTTCCGCTCGAGTGCCAGATGTAGCAGGTTGGTTGGGTGCAAGCTCAATCACCACATCGATCGCATCTTCGTGCATGGTCTCGTTGTTCGCGAGTGCGATGGGGTAGAGCGCCATCAAGTGCAGTGCTGCCACGCCGACGATGATGAAAATCGTTGCACGATCAGCGTTTTTCATCACCGCCGATGTCATTTGAAAACACCAGTCGCACCCGCGTGCTGGCGCGTTGACCGAGGTGATCTGTTGCGGACACGGTAACTTCTAAAGATTTGACCCCTTTGGGCGGTGTGCCGCTGAATCGTGACTCTTTGGCCGAGAACTTCAACCAACCCGGCAGCGCAGCACCGTTACTCAAAGAAGCAGAGAGCTTGATCGGTGCTTTGGCATCGCTGTGCACGAACGTGTCTTCGGGTAGCTTGTAAATGAAAGGCTGCATGGGGCGTAAAACAGTCTGGCTAAATTCACGCACCTGAATAAATCCGCCCACATTTGTATCGGTTTCATTCCCCACTTTGACATCTGCCACCATTTGCCCCAAGAGCAGATTGATGGGCTTGGTCGTTGAATCATCTGAAATCTTTGGGCTGTCGTGTTCGTTGGTGTGATGCGCCATCAACCATTGTTTTCCAGCTTCGGTTGCTAGCTCATCGCTGCGGTTCGTGTTTGCGCTGTTGGTGTTGCTGCCAGTGTTACCCCCACCACTCGCATGTGAGCTTTGATCCACCAGATGAAGGTTGCTCGGTAAAACGCTGCTGCCCTGTGCGGGCAGACGCAATTTGAAGTCTGCTTGACCGTTGGACCAAGAGATGCTCGGGTTGGCGTTGGGGGCAGTTACCAACTGCTCTGCAATCAACAGCGGTGCGTTGTCCACCACGATGTCGCCCCTGAGCACGATGTCACCTTTGTAATGTGGGGCACGACGGGAGGCATCATCGGTTTGAATGTCGGTTACCGCCGCTGAAGGGACGGCGCTTTGAATACCTGATGCCACTCTCAAACCAGCCAGTGGTGACACACCACCGACATCGTTTTCAAACGTGATCGTGGGGACAGTCGCATTGCCTATCAGCGCTGCCAGGCTGATTGCCCGCACGTCTAGTGTGTTCACCTTGCCCGTGGGGTCTGCATCGTCCACCGTACCTTTGAAGGTGATGCTGGGGTCCACCGACACCAACAAACGGTTGTGGCCATTACTTCCGTTGCTACCTACACGCACGGCACCGGCATAGGTTTGCGACTCAAATGTGGTGACATCGCCATTGATTTTGATGGTTGGCGCAGTGATGGTCAGCACGTACGGGCTGGTGTCTGACAAACCTGAGGCCAAGTAAGTCGCCAAATCAAGACCTCTGACCGTGCGGCCCACTTGGTCGTTCACCAACACGCTTCCATGAGGGGCTGATACCACCAACGCACGCTGTGCGTTCATTGCCCCAGTGCCTGCACTGACCGTGCTTAAGAAATTGATGTTTCCTGAGTCAGACACAAAGTTAGGGGCTTGTGTGGTGCCGGAGCTGAGGAACGTCAATGCCCCGTTGTACACCTGGTCGCCTGTGGTTTTCACGGTCGTGTCGATGGTTGTTGCGCCATTGATATGCAACGAGGGCAACGTCAAAGCCGAGCCAATCGACAGTTGGCCTGCATTGCTTGTCACATGGCCTGTGCCCAAGGCTTGCGCACTGCCCAACTCAGCGGCGTACGCGCCAATGTCTAAGCTGCCACTGAAGTTTGTATTGGTGCCGCTCACCGTCAGCGTGCCTGTGCCACGTTGTTGCAAATCGCCTGAGCCTGAAACGCTGTTGTTCAGTGTGAATGGATTGCCAGAAGCAAAGCGCACGGCCCCCTCCACCGCTAAGGCGCTACCCATCACACCCACTTGGTCCGTGTTGTAAACCACGGTTTTTCCTGTAGGCACAACCACCTGCGCCACGTTACTGCGATCGGGCAGAGCGCCGCCTGCCCAGTTGCTCGCATCAGACCAAAGACCGTTGGCTGCACCCGTATAAGTGACGGAGGCCAACTGAGTGATTTCACCGACGTTGGTACTCAGGTTTGCATTGGTCAGAGCGTAGTTAGCGGCATCGGTTCCACGCAATCCCAAGCTCAAATTCACAGTTTTATGGGTGCCCACATGGCGGTCATCAAAACTGCCTGAACCCACCAAACTCAAGGAGTCACCCGTGGTTACGCCTGCCAGAGGTTGGTTGAAATTCAACCCCAAATTGCTGATGCTGGCACTGCCGTCATACACCTTGGTGATGGACTGCACCCCTAAATTGCTGTTCAAGGTTTTAGGTGTCACGGTCAGTCCACCCGTCACCACCAAATTCTGAAAATTGCTACCGGTCTTGGTGATGTTGCTTGCCTGTAAGTTGTAGCCACCTGCTTGTACATTGCCTGAGCTGCTGAGTGCCGCATTAGCGGCGGTAATGGCAAAGCTGGCTTGCCCGCCCATGCTGTCATTCACCGACAGTGCATTGCCAGTCATCACAGGGGCTAATGTCATGATGCTGTTGTTACTTGCATCCAAGTATTCCGCTGTCGGCGTGTACAAGGCTGCTGTGCCATACGTGGTGCTGGCTGTAGGAACGCGCACCAACAAGGTATGTGCCCCCGCAACGGTGTAGTCGCCTGCGTTGTAGCTGATGGCGTAATTGTTTGATTGCCAACCCGACGCTTGCAGCACCCCGTTGTATTGACCTGCCGCATTCACGCTGGCGTTACTGCGGGTAATGTTGCCTGTGGTCAAGACTGAAGCCGTTTCGCCTCCCACCAAGCCTGTGTACACCACGCCTGCAAAACCTGTGGTATCGGTTTGGTTGATGAAGCGTGCATCGTTGACGACCGATACCGTCAGCGGCGCTTTGTTGATGATGCCCGTGAGCACATCCAACTTGCCCACCGTGTAGTTGTTGCCGCCATTGTCATCGCTGATGGTCACGCTGTTGAGCGTCACACGCCTGCCAGTGCCAGCGTCTTTGTTGCCATAGACCACCTCTGCAGCAGACACGCGGTCACTGCCCACCAATTGGGCTGACAGTGTGGCTAGGTCGTTGGCGGTTGCTTCGTACAACGTGGTGCCGTCATACGTTTTGTTGGCCGAAGGCGCGCTCATGTTGACAGCGAGAGGTGTGACAGACACCTGTGTATCGCTCGTTGCCAGTGTTGTGTAGTTGCTCGCCAGTGCGCCGTTGTTGCCAAGCAGACTGATGCCTGAAGCACTAGACAAGGCTTGGTTGCTTTGCACATTCTTGCTCACCATCGTCCCTGTGCCGCTGGCGGTGAACGTTTCGCCATTCACGCCAGCCACGTTCAATGCTGCACCATCAAAACTGTTTAAACCATCGTAGATTTTAGTCCCTGTGGCACTCAGTCGTGCGGGGGTGATGTTGCCTGTGCCGCTTGCAGAAGTGGGGAGCACATAGTTACTCAACAGCGTGCCGTTGTTGGCTGTGAAGTTGCCTGCCGCGAGGGTGGTGCTGACAGTGGATGCGCCCACTACGTTGGCGCTGTTGTAGTTGCCTTGTGTTTGCGCCACGCTACCACCTTCACCCGTGACAAAACCACTGAGTGTGTAGCTGGGATTGGCAATGCTGGCGTTGGTGGTGCCGTCATACACCTTGGTTTGGTTGCTCAGACTCACGCTCAACGGAGCCTTGTTGATGGTCAGTGCGCCATTGACGAAGGTGAGGTTGTAGTTGCTGTCGGTGCCGCTGGCGGTAGAGGTATACGTCCCTGCGTTGGTGCCGCTACCGCTGGCGGTCACGCCACTCAACACAGAAGCTGTTTCGCCATTCACCAAACCCGTGGCTGTGAAGCCACTCACCGATTGGGCCAACCCGTTGTAGGTGGTGGTGCCGCTGCTGGCGGTGACGGTGGCGTTGGCTTTGTTGATGGTCAGTGCGCCATTGACAAAGGTGAGGTTGTAGTTGCTGTCGGTGCCGCTGGCGGTAGAGGTATACGTCCCTGCGTTGGTGCCGCTACCGCTGGCGGTCACGCCACTCAACACAGAAGCTGCTTCGCCATTCACCAAACCCGTGGCTGTGAAGCCACTCACCGATTGGGCCAAACCGTTGTAGGTGGTGGTGCCGCTGCTGGCGGTGACGGTGGCGTTGGCTTTGTTGATGGTCAATAAGCCGTTCACCAACGTGGTGAAGTCGTAATTGCTTGCCGCCAACGTGCCCACACCTGCCGTGATGGTGGCCGTGCCTGCGCCTGTGTGGGTTGTTGCTGTTGTCGTGGCCGTGCCTGCGCCAATCACACCAGAGGTAGCTAGTGTTTCACCATTCACAAAGCCATTGACCGTGGTGCTCAAAACGGGGTTGGCATCGCCATACGTTTTGGTGGCGTTATTGGCCGCGACGGTGAGGTGTGCTTTGTTGATGGTCAATGTGCCATTGACCAAGTTGGTGAAATCGTAATTGCCAGCTGCCAACGTGCCCACACCTGCCGTGATGGTGGCCGTACCTGCGCCTGTGATGGTTGCTGCTGTTGTCGTAGCAACACCTGCGCCAGTCACACCAGAAGTAGCCAGTGTTTCACCATTCACAAAGCCACTGACTGTGGTGCTCAACACGGGGTTGGCATCGCCATACGTTTTGGTGGCGTTGTTGGCCGCGACGGTGAGGGCTTTGGGGGTAATCGTTGCGTTTGACGGTGATTGAACTGCAAGGGCATAGTTACTTGCTTGCAAGCCCGACAACGAAAGACCCGAGTAACTTACGGCGCTGGCCGTGGCAACGTCTTTGCTGTCATAAGTACCAATGGCCGTCCCAACCACTGACACGACATCACCTGCATAGGGTGCGCCATCGGCGTTAGAGCCTGAACCCGCAGCACTTGCAGTCAATAAGCTAGCGGTGCCAGAAACGGTGGCGGTTCGGGAGCCGTCATACACCTTGCTGGTCGCCACGCTCAGGCCACTGATGTTTAGATTTTTTGGGGTGATGCTGGCGGTTTGTGTTTCAAATGACAACACGTAGTTGCTATTGCTTGACGACAAACCTCCAAACGTCACGAGGTTGGCTGATGCAACATCTTTGCTGTTGTAGGTTCCGGTTGCAGTGCCTGTCAGACCAATCACATCACCGACATAAGGTGTTCGGTCAGAGCTGTTGCCTGTGCCAACAGTTTGTGCGGTCAGCAAACCCGCCGTGCCACTGACCACTGCGATTTGTGTACCGTCATAAACGCGTGAGCTAGATGCGCTTAACCCACTCACGGTCAAAATTTTTGGATCAATCGTGTAGTTGGCCGTTGTCGTGGTGTAGCCTGCAAACACGTAGTTGCCTGCATCTGCGCCACTGAGTGTGTTGCCCGCAGTCTGCGTATAAGTACCTGCATTCGGCAAGTTTGCTGTACTCAACGAGGTAGCGTTGACGGTTGCTGTTGCTGCCACCTGATCGCCTACAAGGCCATTGCTAAAACTCACCGTGCCTGGATTCAATGCACTGCCATAGGTACTTTGGCTGGCAGAAATACCTGTGCCCGTGAGCGTACGTTGTGCAACCGTGTAATTGGCTGATGTGAACCCCGCAAACGAATAATTGCTAGCTTGCGCACCTGTCAAGCTAGTGCTGGCCACTTGCGCATAAGTTCCCGCATTGGGCTTGCCGCTGCTGCTTAGATCACCAGCAGGTACGGTAACACTCACCGCGCCACCCACACTCGCCGCATCAGCGCTGTAGACGTTTGAAAAACTCACGGTGCCCGGTGTCAGTGCATCACCGTACACCGACGTGGCTGCGCTGATGCCCGATACCACCAACGCCAACGGCTGAATACTGGCCGTGTTGTTGCTGGATCTAGATGCGCTGGGTAAGGCGTAGTTGCTCGCCAAGCCTGTGCCGTTGGCGAGCACCATACTGCTTGTGTTCACGTACTTATTGGCCGTGGCGACGTTGGGGTCTGACAACGTGGCAGTGCCCGTGTAGCCTAAGTTCTGTGCCACCCCATTCACGCTCACGCCAGTGAGGGTGACATCACCCGCGCTGAGTGCAACACCTGTGTCATACGTTTTGCTCGCGGAGACCACGGCTGTGGCTGCGCTGACTGAGGCATGGTTATACGTGCTGTTGTAGCTAAAAGCAGGCAACACATAGTTGCTCGCCAAGCCTGTGCCGTTGGTGAGTGACAGACCAGAGCCCACCACATAGTTGTTGGCGGTTGCCACATTTGCATCAAACAAATTAGCTGTGCCGCTGTAGCCCAGTGTTTGGCTGGTGCCACCCACGGCCACGCCGGTGATGGTGAGCTGTGTGCCCGTTAAGCCAGTTGTTGCGTCATACACTTTTAAACCAGACAAACTGGCAGTTGCCGGTGTGATGCTCACACTCACATTAGACGTTGTTGCAACCGTGTTGTAGTTGCTAGCCAAGCCGCCATTGCTGCTTGCACCAAGCGTCAGTGCTGCAAAGCTTTGACTCACAGGCGTAGAGGTGACGTTGGCACTGCCCAACGTGGCGTTGTTGCCTGTTAGCGCAAACGTTTGTCCCGCAACTCCTGTGGCAAGAAGGTTGGAGCCCAAGAAGTTGGTGGTGCCGTTATAAACCTGACTGCCCGTGAGTGACAGAGTTGCTTTGTTAATTGCCCCTGTACTTGATGCCAACGACGATAGCGTGTAGTTGCTTGCCCCTGTACCCGTGAGTGCACCTACATAGCTGTAGGTGATCGTCAAACCGGTTCCCACATTGTTTTGGTTGTAAGTTGCCGTGGGGGTTACCCCGAGCACAACAGTGGGGGAATCTCCAGTGTTGTTGTAATACTTACCGTCGGTGGCTGTTGCACTGCCGCCGGCAGCTTCACCAGTAATCGTGCCCCCTGTCAATGTGCCAATGACCGTGGCAGTGTTGGTTCCGTCGTAAGTTTTGGTGGCGGTGAGTGTCAAGCCTGTTGGGCTGTTGAGTGTCAGCGCTTTAGGCGTAATAGTTCCCGCGACAGAGGGATAAACAAGGGTGTAGTTGCCTGCTGAAGCGCCGCTTAATGTGAATCCAGAATATGTAATTGTTGTAGCGTCAGCAACGTCTTTACTGTTGTACGTGGCAAGCGCTTTTACACCGTTAGTAATGGAAATGCTAAGTGTGTCATTTGTGTAGGGCTTGCCATCCGTATCTGTGCCAGCGCCTTTTGTTTCTGAAGTTAAGAGTATCGGTGTGCCTGTGACCGTGGCGGAGTTAAAGCCAGTGTAGACCCTAGAGCTAGGAACAGTCAGTCCTGTGACAAAGAGAGGCTTGGGCGTGATGGTGACAGTGCCTGCATCGTAGACGAATGAGTAGCTAGACGAAACACCTCCTGATGCGTAAAACGTTTGCGAACCTACATTGGTGTTGCTCGGTGCAGCTGCTGTTGGTGCAGTTGTGAATGCGGTGGCAGGCGTATCGCCGTTTTGCAGACCTACGTATGTCAACGTGGCCGTTGGTGTGTTGCCATACACAATGCTCGTGGAGCTGGGTAATACATGCACGAGGTTGTTAAGCATGAATTGTGGTACAGGGTATGAAGCCCCCATGGCCCAGACGTTCGCGAAATCAAGACCAGAAAAGTTGCTTTGCGTCGTGAGCTGACTCGTTGCTAGTCCATTTATGTTTGTACCTGATGAACTACTGCTTGAACCTCGCCAAGCCATCGGCGATGGGTTTTTTGTTGAGTCGTAGTAACTGTTGGTAACAGCTGTGCCTACTTTTCCTATAAGGGCTCCAGTTGTTGCGTTGTTGGTGACGGTGACAGTCCCGTAGTACGCCAAAGCATCGACCTTAGAGTTGTTTTGGTTTAAACCAAAAATTCCTCCAACCGTATAGTTCGTGGTGATAGCGTTGGTGTTTGTTTCTGTGCTAGCAGAGGCAATATTAGATGCGCTGCCCCCAGTCATCATGCCAGCGACCCCGCCTATGTATGCATATCGTTGTCCTCCTGACACCGAACCAGATGTGAAGATGTTGTTGAGAATTGTTGAATCAGCATTGTTATTACCTCCCATGAGGCTGCCAATGTAATAGCCGTTGACGGAGGAAACAGCTACATTGGTTAAGCCAATGTTAGTGATTGATGCATTGTTCACCGATCCAAAAAATCCAACCTTCACACCAAGGGTAGCGCTTTGTTCTGTGATTTTCAGGTTCTTAACTTGATGCCCCAAACCATCAAAAACTCCGGTGAAATTGGTAGTGGCATTTCCTATTGGAATAAAGTTTATATAGCCATTCGTTAGCGTGGTCCAAGTTTGTGTGGCGGTTGCATCAATGTCGCTGCCTAGTACATATTTGCCTGCTAACGATGCAGTAGCAGCCATCCCTTGGACTGACATTGTGCTAGGTGCTGTTACAGCGTCAGCTTGTGCCCCCAAGTCATTGATGACGGTGAAATTCTTAACCGTTCCATTACTGCCCAATTTGGTCGAAAAATTGGCGCCTGTAGGGAGATTCACAGGCGCATCAATGTAATAAGCCGAGGTGTTACCTAAAGCGACAGCGTTTTGACCATATTCAAGCGCAAGGCTACCGGTGCCAGTGACATTGATGGGGAAATAAACATAGATGTTGTTCCAGGCATTCAGCGTCAGTTTATTTGCGCCCCATGCCAACCCGTCATATACATAAATATTTCCTGTGGATGTTCCGGGTGTAGAGCCACCTGTGGTCACCGTGATGTTGGCACTGCTGAGTGCTGTATTCAAATCACTAGATTTGATGTACGACGCAGCACTACCAGGGGTATAGGTGCCAGAAGCTAAGGTTTCATCACTGCTGGTCGTCGCATCTTTCATGATGTAGACGTTGTAGGGGTCTAGAAGCCACTCGCCATTGTTGCCATGGTTCGCTTGCGCTGAGATACCAATGCCATCGACGTTCAACACATGGCCCGATGTTTCAATGCGACCGCCATCGCCACCGTTCGGTCCAGCTTCTGCTTTGATGCTGCCGTTCACTCGCGTCACGCTGTCGGCGTTGTGCACATCGCTCCACAGCACCACTTTGCCGCCATCGCCTTTGTCGGTGGCGCTTGCATCAATGCTTGAACCTGCATCCATCGTTACATGAGTGGCTTGACGCAGATCGCCGCTGCCTTGCCAGTCGCCGCCTACCAGCACGGTGCCACCGCCTTGTGGGCCTTTGGCTTCGATCTTGCTGTTGCGGTCAAGGATGATGTCGTCACCCTCGAGATAAATTTTGCCGCCTTGGTTGACCAAGCTGTTGGCTTCTAAGCTACCACTGTTTTTAACCACGCCGGCTTGCAGCTGGTTAAGCGCCACCGCCGACAAAATGATTTGCCCATCGGGTGCAAGCACGGCTTGCTTGTTTTCAACGAGCGTGGCAATCGTGCTGGGAGTGGTGGTGATGCCTGCCAAGCTGCCCGTGCCGTCGATGTTGAGGGTGATGGTTTCACCCGCAGCCATGACGACCGTGCCTGCACGCGCTACCACCACGCCTGCGTTTTGCACCTCGGGGGCGAGTAAGGCCACATAGCCACCTAGTGCGGCACTGATGCGGCCTTCATTCACCACTTTGCCTGTGGCGTTGTTGCGCTCAAACACATCCTTGCCCGACATGAAGTTGTCGTCGCTGATGCTGTGTGTGGTGGCGGTGATGGCTCCCACATCGACCGATGACGTGGGCGAGAAGTACACGCCATTGGCGTTGCTGAGGAACACCTGTCCATTCGAGGTGATGCGCCCAAAGATTTGACTGGGATTGCTGTCGTTCACGCGGTTGAGCGTGACAGCTTGTGCGTTGGGTTGCACAAAGTTGATGCTCGCTGCACTGCCAAGGTTGAAGGTGCTCCAGTTGACCGCTGCACGTTGGCTGCTTTGGTTGACTGTCATTGCTGCCGCTTGTGCGGTGGCGGTTTGGCTGATGGTGGCATTGCCACGCACCACGGTGCCCCCTGTGGGCAGTTGGTTGATGGCGGGAGGGGGCTGTGCGTGCGCCACGCCAGCCAGCGTGAAGCCCAAGGCCACTGTCGTGATCACACCCCCTGCGGATGATTTGCTTTGTTTGCCCGCAGTTTTGGCAGTCTCAGGCACGGCTTGCCACGACTGTGTCGCAACGGACCAGAGGGTGCGATAAATGCGGTTCATGTGGCTTTTTCTTGTTTAAAACGCCATGCCCGTACTGAGCCAAATGCGGGTGATTTTTTTCGTGCCATCACTGTCGTTGCCTGTGGTGGTGCTGGCCGCAGGGTTACTGTCGATGCGTTGCGACAGGGTGGCTTTCATGTCAATGGTGGGTGTGGCTTGCCAAGTCAGCGACACGCCGTAGCCTTGCAGTGCGTAGTCGTTGGGAGCGGCGGGTGAGACCACGTTGTTGTTGCGGTTTACCTTGATCCAGCCATAGTCGTAAAAGCCGCTGAGGGTGAGGTTGTTGCTCAATCGTTGGCGTAGCTCTAACGTGAGGGTGTGGCCTTCGCTACCGCCGGCTTCGCTGGCGGGGTAGGCGCGTACACCTATGGGGCCACCGAGGTAAATTTTTTCAGATGAATCGAGGTTGCGGTTGGTCAGCTGTGAGCTGGCGGCTGCATACAGGCTGAGGTCAGCGCTGAGGCTTTGCAAGCGACTGAGATTGACGTTGAGTTTGGTGTAACGGCTGTCGGTGCTTTTGTCGCCAGAGGTGAGGGCAACGTTGGCGTTGGTGATGCCACCGCCATTCCACGCGTCGGTTTGGTTGGCACTGAGTGTGGCGTTGTACACCTTGATACCGTAGGAGGTTGTGACTCCGTTGGAGGAGTTGTCAAACTTTTTGTCGTCGTAGCTCAGTGCGAGGTTGACGTTTTGGATTTGGCTGCGCAGTAGGGGATAGCTGATCTCAGCCCCCGTTGTGGTAGCAATGCCGTGAGGGTTGAGTGCTGCAAATTCGTCTGTGATAACGCGATAGCTCAAGCGTGAACCATGCACACCCGCACGCCAACCGCTGTAGCCCACGGGCACGGTGTAGCCCACGCGTTGATAGTCGCTGCCTTGGGTTTTGAGTGCGTTGAGTGTCAGTGCATCGCCCATGCGTGCGGGGCTGTTGAGGTTGAGGTTGATGCTTAGGCGATCTGTGCCTGTGCTGCGAGAGCCTTGGTTGTCGACGATGGCGTTGCCCGTGGTCAATGCTTCGTCTATGGCCGAGATGACCAAGTTGGTTTCGCCATCGCGTTGGCCTTCGGTCAAGTTGCCCGTTACGCGTATGCCAGGCAGGTCGTCCATCAAAAGTAGTGCGCGATCAATGTCGTTGGCATGAATGGGTTGGCCTTGGGGTAGCAGGGTATTGCCATATTGACCAAGCGCGAGGCCTCTATGCGGTCGGGGGGGCTGCCCACCATAACGGCACCGCCAAACACAGCTTCTACGATGTGCAGGGTGACGATGCCATTGGTGATTTCTTGTTTGGGCAAATACGCACGCACGGTCCAGCCCGCTTCGCGGTAGGTGTTGGCAATCGCGTCTGCCGCTTCTTTGAGTTGTGCCAGCGTCAAGGGACGGTTGGTAAAGCTCTCGAGTGCTGCTCTGAGTGCGTCGCTGCTCAGTAAGGCATTGCCGGCAAACTCAAAGCGCCGCACTTGCACCGTGGCATCTGTGGGCGAGACCACTCGGGTAGGGACTGCTTTACGAGGCGGGCGTGTGGGTTTTACGCGAGGGGTGTTGAACTCTTGCTCGGTCTGGCGCAGCAACGCACCGGCATCCACGTTGGGGCCTGTGGCGTGGGCAGATGCCATACACAGCGCCAAGGCAGCGCTAGAAACGAGGGTGATGCCGTGTGGTGTGGGTCGAGTCATTCAGCTGGTAAATCGGGAAAACCAGCATGAATTGTTCAAAATCTCAAAAATGTTTTATTACGAAAAACTACAAAACGTAACTTTGGTTCTAAATAATTTGAATGTGTGTTGTTAACTGGTAACCGACGTTGCGTAAAGACTCAATGACCACACCTTGTGCGCCTGCATCGGTGAGCTTTTTGCGCAATCGCACCATGCGCACGGCCAAGCTGGCTTTGAACGATTCATCCACTTGCGCGTCAAGTAGTTCTGCAATTTGCCAAGTTTCCAAACGACCCGCAGGTGCGCGTGCCAACGCGGTGAGTACCGTGGCTTCTTGTGCAGTGAGTTTGATTGCGCTTTCACGGCCCTGTAGTTCGAGTTTGTTGAGGGTCAAAGCTTCGGGGGTGATGTGCTGGAGTGTGGCCACACGACGGCGCGCAAAGCTGCGCAGTGCTGCAGACAGCTCGGGCAGTGACACAGGTTTGGTGAGGTATATGTCAGCACCGCAGTCATAGCCATTGAGTTTGTCGTCCAGTGCAGATCGCGCAGACAAGATGATGATGCCTACCAACGGGTGCGTTTTGCGGATACGCGCGGCCAAGCTCAGGCCATCTTCACCAGGGAGATTGATGTCAATCACAAAAGCATCGGCGTGGTCGCTGCCCGATTGGTCTTCGAGTTCCTCGGCGCACGAGAGGTCAGTGACGCGATGGCCGTCTTTGCGCAAGGCCCTGCCGAGCAAGGTGCGCAAGTCGTTGTTGTCTTCAACGACGACGATGTTCAGTTGGGTAGCCATACCTTGAACCTCACGTGAATGTCATCTGGTTCGTAGGTGCAGGTGCCGCCCAACAAATGACAAATGCTGCGCACCAAGAATAGACCAAGGCCTGTGCCAGAGACGGATTTGGCCCCTGTACTTCGGTAGTATTTTTGAAACACCTTGCTGGCATCGGGCCATGAAGCGATGCCAGGTTTGTTGACCACCGTGATGGCAAGACCTGATAGGCCTGCAGGGCTGTTTTGTGCATCTACAAAGATTTGAATGGGTTGAGCCGCATCGCTGTAGCGCAGGGCGTTGTCAATGAGGTTGTTCAACACAATGCGCAAGCATTGGTAATCCGTGTGGAGCGTGAGTGGGTGCGTGGACAGTTGCAGCGCAATGCGTTGCCCCTTGAGGTTGTGGGACTCGGTTAAATCGTCGAGCAGTTCTATCAAATCAACGTGCTGTTTTTGGATAGAGATTTTTCCATCGGACAAGCGATCGGCGTTTAAGCATTGATCGAGGACGTTTCGGATGATGGAGACGTTGCGGCTGACGTAGTCTTTGGCATCAGGATCGTCGACGCTTTGTTGTGCCAGATCAATGACGGCCAATGGGTTTTTGAGTTCATGCATGAGCATGGTGAGGAGTTGGCTTTGTTCTTCGCGACGAATTTTTTCAAAAGAGATTTGCTGCGCTGACAAAGCCAAATCTTGTTGCATTTGCGTATTTGCTTTGCGCTGTTGGTGCGCGCGCAACTGCATCAAGAGGGTCATGTTAAAGCCTGACACCAAGGCGTAGTACACCAAACCGTTGGCTGAAAATTCAGAACCAGCCATTTTGCCTAAGTAGGGCAAGATGCTGGTTAACAACAGCAGGGCGAGCAAGAAGTAGTAGCTCACCACGTATTTCTTTTTCAGCAACGACGCATCGGGTTTGGCTGCTACTTTGGCGTCATCAATGAAGATGCTGGATGTCAATAGCAACGCCAGTACGGCTGCGCCATTGAGCAGCATGTTGACTTTGAGTGCGGAATTGAGATCACCCCACAGGAGCAATACGAACACCCATGCGGACCATAGTTGCAAGCCTTTGAAGATGACATGTACCCAAGGCGGAGGCGCGTACTCGCCAAGAAAGCGTGTTTCAAACCAAATTGAAAATGCCGTGGTGCTCACCACAAGCCAGCTATAACCAAGGTCGAGGTAGTGGGCTGGTACCCAATCGTGGAGCAAGTAGCGATGAAATCCAAAAAATGCAGCGCTGTAAACAAAATAAACCATGTTGCGGGCAATAAAGGCCGCGTACAAAAAATCACGGTAGTTGAACCAGTTGATCAGGGTCACAATCGAAAACACCATGATCAATGCCAGCGTGATGCTGTAGAGCAACATCAAGCGGTGTTCGTCGGCTTGCATATCGGTCAAAGAGAGTGCTTCCACATGCATCAGCGTGGTACTGCTGGTTTTCAGGCGTAGCCAAACCCATCGAGGTTCGTGACCCGCTGGGACCACAAAGTTGTGCACCAAGGCTGTGTATTCTTTGGCTGTGTATTCAGATTGATCGCCTGCTTGTCGCAGCTTGCCACTGGCGTCGAGTGGGTCATACAGCGTGATTTCATCCAAATATATCGGACGAATTCGTAAGATGAGTTTGTCCTCGTCTTTCGCTTGTTCTGGAGGTGTGATTTGTAAACGAATCCAAATCGCAGATGGGGTGTACCCGCGACTGAATACCCCATCGTAGGGTATGAGTGTTTGGTTTTGTGCTTGCTGCCAGCTGGCTTGTGTGCTCGTGTCTTCCCAATAGGCGCGCTGGGTGATGTGGTCATGCACACTTGCCAACGCGGCTGCATGTGCTGCAAAGAAAAAGTACACGAAGGCGAACAAGCGCAAGAGAAAACGAATCACAATTTGCATGAAGAGGCTCAAAGTTTGGATGAGCCTACCATTGCGAGGGTGGTGTTTTATTTCCACAGATTACACAGACGCAACTTCCTACGGTTCAGCAGATACTTAGTGTTGTGCAATGGTTAAGACCACAAACTTCTTGGCATGGCTGGCGCACGTTGCGCTCGCAGCGCATTCATCAACAAGCAGAACACGGCCATAAATCGCAAAGCAATCAAGCCTGTGACCCATTGCGCGGGACTTTCACTCAGATACACATAAGCGTTGAAGTAATCCATCACCAATGCCGTGATCGCAATGCCTACGTAAAGCAAAGAAACCTTCTCGAAATACCAATTCTTCAAATAACTGAAAAGATAAAACGCGCTAATGGCAATAACAAAGCAAGCACGGAACACGAGATAGCGCTCAAAGGCTTCAGCATCAAGTGCGCCAAGTTCAAAGTTGCCAGTGGTTAAGTGTGAGAAAAATAGCAGCTTGATCACTTGGGAAATCACGACGACCAGTAAAAACAAGTTTCGGTATTTGAACCCAATGTCTGTGTTGGCATCGGCCGCAGACTCTTCACCCATGAGTGCACTCAATTCCTCATCGGTGACCAGTGGTTGACCTGCGTATGGTGTGCGCATAGAGATCCTTCAAACTCGAAAGAAATTCCAAGGTTCAAAAATTTTAAGCTTTACCTATATTTCCGTGTGTGATTTTGTTTTGAAGTTTTGTAAAGATGCGTCATCAGTGGCGATGCGTGGCTTCTTGGACCCAATCTAGGCCTTGTGCCATAGCGTAGTTAGCCGCAGCATCATGTGTTGCGAACTCATCGGTGAAACACATCACGCGAGCCGTGCTTGCACTGCCATGTCCGCTTGCCACAGAAACTTGTGCAGCAAAGCGACCACTCGGTAAAGCGCGCGGGCATGCAGCAATGCGGTATTTGCCCATGGTGATGGAATTATTTTGAATATGAATAGCGGGAATCATTGAGAACTTAAAAAATAGGACGACAAAACGCAGTCCTTGACAGGACTGGTTGAAATACGCGAAGAAGTTGGAATTTACTTAAACGCCTCTCTGCTGAGAGGGTTGCACGCGCGGTGTAGAGGTGCGTGCTAGAAGTCGACTAAAGCGATAACTTAATGTAACAGACTTTGCATTTTCTTGCTTGAAGCACGCGATGGATCAATCCACTTTGCCAATGCGTTGCACCAGTCCAGCCATGTCTTTTGCATCGGTTTGCACGTAACGCTCAAATTCGGGCATGTCTTGAAACATGAATGAGGTGCCTGCTGCTGTCATGGCTTGATTGGCGCGTGCATCGGTTGCGGCAAACCTCGCAGCTTGGCGCAACTTTTCAACCACGTTCGGCGGCGTGTTGGCTGGTACAAACAAACCCGACCACTGCGCGTACGAGATAGGCACACCGAGCTCCTTGAGGCTTGGTACTTCCGGCATGGCTGCCAAACGACCTTCGCCCCAATGCGCCAAAGCACGCAATTTGCCCGCTTTGATTTGCTGCGTCACACTGGCCGGTCCTGTAGACAAAGCTTCAATTTGTCCTGAGAGAAGTGCCATCACGGCAGGGCCTGCACCTGTGTATGGCACATGCAGCATGTAGCTGGAGGTGGCAACTTTGAGCTGCTCCATGGGGACATGCATGGTGCCGTAGTTGCCAGAGGAGCCAAATGACACTTTGGCTGGATTGGTTTTCACATAGGCCATGAATTCAGCATACGTTTTCCATGGGCTGTCTGCGCGCACAACCAACACCGTCGGGTCTGCACTGAAGCGTGCAATCGGCTTGAGTTGTTCCAGTTGGAACATGGGGGTACGTTTGAGTACCTTGTCCGCCTCGGGCAGAACCACCAATGACGAAAGCGCCATGAGCAAGGTGTACCCATCAGGCTTGGACTTGGCCACTTGCGCCATGCCAATGCCGCCTCCCGCACCGCCTTTGTTTTCGACGATCACCGATTGTTTGAGGTAGCGACCCATCGCCTCTGCGACTGGGCGACCTACAGCATCTGCCACACCACCCGGTGGAAACGGTACCAGCATGGTGATGGGGCGAGTCGGGTATTCCTCTTGCGCGAAAGTTGGAAGGGCAAACGTTGTGGCCACCAGCAAGGCCAATGTTTTCAGAATGGCGGTGCGTCGTGTCATGGTGGCCTCTTTGTCAAATGAATTTGTTTTCGATATGGCCAATGCCATCAATCTCTACACGCACCACATCCCCTTTTTGTAAATAACGTGGTGGCTTCAAACCCATGCCCACACCTGCGGGTGTGCCCGTGGCGATGATGTCGCCCGGATACAGCGTGATGCCGCGTGAGATGGTTTCAATCAACGTTGGAATGTCAAAAATCATGTTTTCGGTCGGACCATCTTGACGTTGTTCACCATTGACCACACCACGCACGCGTGTGCGTGTGCCATCTAACTCATCGGCGGTTACCAACCACGGCCCCATCGGACAAAAGGTGTCCAAGGATTTACCCATGTCCCATTGTTGGTGACGCATCTGCACATCGCGTGCCGTCACATCGTTGACGATGGTGTAGCCGTAGATGTGCTTCATGGCATCCGCAGCCTTGATGTTCTTGCCGCTGTGTCCAATGATGACGGCCAACTCTGACTCGTAATCAATTTGGTCTGAAATGGCCGCTCCCGGCAGATGCACGTCGTCAAACGGACCGACCACGCATTCTGGAACTTTGGTGAAGACGATGGGCCAAGCCTGCGTGTTGGTGTTGCTGTCTTTGAATACCGAGGTGGACAGCTCTTTGGCGTGTTCGTGGTAGTTGCGGCCCACGCACCAAATGTTGCGGCGAGGCAGTGGGATGGGCGCTTCTAAATGTACGTCGGCTACGGCCACGGTGTTGCTGCTCAATGCGGGCAATGGAGCACCAGCAACGGCGGTTTCAATCAGGCGCAATGCGCCATGGCGTGCCACTTCGGGTGTGACATCAAACGCGGTGACGTGTAGACCATCGGCAGAGACTTGGCCGACGTGACGTTGGTTGTGATGGCGATAGGTGGCAATGCGCACAGAGGGCTCCCAGATGAATGTTGAATCTGGCGCATGCTAATGCGTGAGGCGAGCGCTGAGAAGCGTTGCCTGTCATCTGTATGACTAGGGTTTAGCCTGTGCGTGAGCGTCCCACCAGTCCTGACGCCAGTGCTGTGCCCAACACAATTACCACGCCGCAGCCCATCATCCAATGCGTGACAACTTCGTCCAAAAACATCACACCAAACAGGTTGGCAAACACAGGGATCAAATACGTGACGGTCATGGCGCGTGCAGGGCCGGTGCGTGTCATCAATCGAAAATACAACACATAAGCTAAGGCCGTGCATAGCAAGCCTGCGATGCCCAGCGCCCGCCATGCATGCAAAGGCGGCGGTTCAGCAGGCCAAGTCAGCAAAGCCGGAATACACAGGCCTAGGCTGGCACCCCACAAGCTGCCTGTGGTGGTGACGAGCGATGGCACGGTCTGCAAATAGCGTTTGGTGAAACTTCCTGCGACGCCATAGCAAAACGTGGCAACCAAGCACGCCACAACCGCTAACCCAGCACCGCCGGATTTGAACGACACACCGCCTGGCACATCGCTGGCCAGCAACACCACGCCCGTGAATCCAAGTGCCAAACCCAAAGCTCTGGATGCGTTGAGCTTGTCACCCAACCAAAACCAAGCGATGAGTGCGCCAAACAAAGGCGTGGTGGCATTCAAGATAGACGACAAGCCTGTGCTGATGTGCATCAGGGCATAGGCGTAACAAGCGAAAGGAATGCCCGCATTGAGCAACCCCGAAGACATGGTGGGACGCCAGTGTTGGCATAGCGCGGGTACGCCGCCACGCCATATCAAAACAGGGGTGAGCATGAGCGCTGCAAGCGTGATGCGTACCCACGCCGTGGGCAAGGGGCCAAACGCATAAGCGCCTTCACGCATGAACAAGAATGACGAGCCCCACAACAACGCCAGCAGCACAAATTCCGGCAGCCATTCGCGCCAGTGCAGATGGGGTTCTGTCATGCGTGTGTGGCCTCGTGGCTGAGTAAATATTTTTTACGATCTAAGCCACCTGCAAACCCAGTCAATGAGCCATTTGACCCGACCACACGGTGACAGGGTACGACGATGCTGTGTGGGTTTTGTCCAATCGCAGCTCCCACGGCACGGACGGCTTTGGGGTTAGCGATGTCCCGCGCAATGTCGCCATACGTGCTGGTTTGACCATACGGAATGCGCTGCAACGCTTGCCAAACAGCACGCTGAAAAGCCGTGCCCCAAGCGTGATGCAAGGGCAGCTCAAATATTTGGCGCTTGCCTTGAAAGTAGTCTTCTAGTTGCTGGGCAGCGGCCAGCAACGTGGGGTGCGTGTGATTCGTCATCCAATGGCTGCTGTCGGGCATGTGCTGCTGCCGATGTACAAACCACACGCCTGACAAACCTTGCGAGGTGGCTGCCAACAGCACATCTCCAAGCGGTGATGTGACCTGTGTTTGAACGATGAGGGGTGTGTTCATGGTGAGTTTTGGCAAAATGATAAGTTGCCAATTTGTTTTCATCATAGTTCGCTCTCGTAGTGCGCTCTCTACAATCTATTTCTATGCAAGTAAACGCTTCAATTTTCAAAGCCTACGACATCCGTGGTGTTGTTCCTTCCACCCTTAATGTGGATGTTGCCGAGGCTTTAGGTCGAGCCTTTGGCACCCATGCCGCGGCATCTGGTGAAACTGTTGTGGCAGTAGGGCGCGATGGTCGCTTGAGTGGTCCTTCGTTGGTTGAGGCGCTCATTCGTGGCTTGGTCGCTGCGGGTGTTCAAGTGATCGATGTGGGCGCAGTCACCACGCCCATGCTTTACTTTGCCGCCAGCACGTTGTGCAAAAGCGGCATTCAAGTCACAGGTAGCCACAACCCCAAGGACTACAACGGTTTCAAAATGGTCTTGGGTGGTCGTGCGATTTACGGCGATGGAATTCAAAGCTTGCGCGACATCATGCAGACAGAGCGTTGGACGCTCAAAGCAGGCGGCAGTGTGAAATCCGTCGATGTGACGGCTGATTACGTGGCGCGCATCGTGGGTGATGTGCGCCTGAGTCGCCCGATGAAAGTGGTCGTGGATTGCGGCAACGGCATTGCAGGTGCGACAGCCCCTGCAATTTTTCGTGCGTTGGGTTGTGACGTGATTGAGCTGTTCAGTGAAGTGGATGGCAACTTTCCCAACCACCATCCAGACCCCAGCAAGCCAGAAAATTTGAAAGATGTCATCCAAGCCTTGAAAACCACAGGCGCTGAATTGGGCCTGGCGTTTGACGGTGATGGTGACCGCTTGGGCATCGTCACGAAAGAGGGTGAAACCATTTACCCCGACCGCCAAATGACCTTGTTTGCACAAGACGTGTTGTCACGCGTGCCTGGTGGCGCGATTGTGTTTGATGTGAAGTGTTCACAACGCTTGGCTCCCGCCATTCGCGCAGCTGGCGGTCAAGCCTTGATGTTCAAAACAGGCCATTCACTCATCAAAGCCAAGATGAAAGAGGTTGATTCACCGTTGGGTGGTGAGATGAGTGGTCACATCTTCTTCAAAGAGCGTTGGTACGGTTTTGATGACGGTACCTACGCTGGTTGTCGCCTGCTCGAAATTGTGAGCCGCAGTCCGGATGCCAACGTGGTGCTCAATGCCTTACCCACCAGCTTCTCCACCCCTGAATTGAATGTGGGTTGTGCCGAGGGCGAGCCACACCGTTTGAGTGCTGAGTTGCAACAACTGGTGTCTGCGGGTGACTTGCCTTCGCCTGAGTTCAAGCCCGAGGCGTGTGTGATTGATGGTCTGCGCATCGACTGGGCCGATGGTTTTGGTTTGATCCGGGCCTCCAACACCACGCCAGTGTTGGTGCTGCGTTTTGAAGGCCAAACCCAAGCAGCGCTGGAACGCATTGAGCACGACATGCTGGCGCTGTTACGACGCGTCAAACCCGATGCGAAGTTCCAAGAGGCTGCGCATTGAACGTACCTGACCCCTTGAGCCTGCGCGAGCGTCAAGCCCCTTTGAAGGTGCTGATCGTCAAGCTCTCGTCTTTGGGCGATGTGGTGCATGCCATGCCCGCCGTGATGGACATCCAAGCCGCGTTTCCCAACGCCCACATCGATTGGGTGGTCGAGCGTGGCTTTGCACCTTTGGCCGCTCGTTGCGAAGCGGTGCGCCGTGTCATTCCTTGCGAGATTCGCCGTTGGCGCAAAGCTTTCTTCAAAGCAGAGACCCGTGCGCAAACGCGTGCTGAATGGCGCACATTCAAAGCCGATTTACAACATGAGGCTTATGACGTCATCATCGACTTGCAAGGTCTTACCAAGTCGGCTTGGATCGCTTGGTTGGCACGCAAAGCGCGCGGCGGAAAACGTTATGCCTTGGCCAATCGTACCGATGGTTCGGGCTACGAGCGTCCCACGCGTTGGGTGGCTGATGTCGTCGTGCCGATCACCCCGCACATCCATGCGGTCACCCGTGGACGCGTGTTGTGTGCTCAAGCCTTGGGTTATGAGATGCCCGCACACTTGAACTACGGTTTAGGACAAGCGGCCGTGCAACGCAAGCCTGTGGTGGTCTTGGTGCACGGCACTTCGCGCACAGACAAAGAATGGCCTTTGGCCCATTGGTTCGAAATTGGCACACGTCTGAAGCAGGCTGGTTTTGATGTGGCACTGCCGCACGGCAACGAAGCAGAACGTGTGCGCAGCGAAGCGTTGGCAGACATGCTGCCTGGCGCGGTGGTGTGGCCCCGTTTATCGCTGGACCAACTCACCACTGAAATGGCGCACTGCACAGGGGTGATTGGTGTGGACAGTGGTTTGAGCCACATTGCCGTCGCGCTTGATTTGCCACATGTTCAGATTTACAACTTCGACACCGCATGGCGCACAGGCCCCGAAGGGTTGACGCGCCAGCGTAGCGTGGTCGATTGCCCCACACCCACGGTCGATATGGTGTGGGATACCTGGTTGGCGTGTTTGCAAGCAGAGGGCATGGCCAAGTGACGCTGCAGTTTTATAGTTTCGTGATGTGGGCTTTGCAGCCTTTGCTGCGCCGTAAATTACAACGCCGAGGGCGAGAAGAAGCGGGATATCTACACGCCATTGAAGAGCGCTTTGGCCGCTACACGCAAGCGCCCACCGCAGGTGGCTACGTGTGGGTGCACGCGGTGTCCTTGGGCGAAACACGTGCGGCTGCAGTGCTGTTGCAAGCCCTGCGCACGGCCCAACCCCATATCCGTTTTGTGTTGACCCACGGCACCGCCACAGGTCGTGCACAAGGCGTGAGCTTGCTGCAAGACGGCGATGTGCAAGTGTGGCAACCTTGGGACACGCCTGCTGCGGTGCAACGTTTTTTGACGCACTTCAAGCCGCGTGTGGGCATCATTTTGGAAACAGAGCTGTGGCCCAACTGGGTCGCACAGTGCAACAAAGCGCACGTTCCGTTGGTGTTGGTGAATGCACGTATGAGTGACAAAAGCATGCGTCAAGCGCAGCGCTTGGCGTGGCTTTCTCGTCCGGCTTACCAAGGGTTGTCTGCTGTGTTGGCGCAAACCGAAGCGGATGCCCAGCGCTTGCGTGTGTTGGGTGCCAAGGTCGATGGTGTCTTGGGTAACGTGAAGTTTGATGCCAAGCCCGATGCCACGCATCTTGCACAGGCCTTGGTGTGGAAGCAAAAATTCAAGCGGCCAGTGGTGGTGTTCACCAGCTCACGCGAAGGTGAGGAGGCCATTTGGCTGGATACGTTGCAGGCGTTGAAGGACGCACCTTTGGACGAACACGAGCACATCAATGCTGTGCATTGGATGGTCGTGCCCCGTCATCCACAACGCTTTGATGAAGTGGCTTCGCTGATGGCTCAACGGGGTTGGACGGTGTCGCGTCGCAGCACATGGGCCAATGGCCCTGACCATGAAGATGACCCTAACACCCTCTGGCTCGGCGACTCATTGGGTGAGATGGCTTTGTATTACGGTTTGTCAGATGCCGCTTTGCTGGGGGGCAGCTTTGCACCTTTGGGCGGACAAAATTTGATTGAATCCACCGCTTGTGGTTGCCCCGTCATCATGGGGCCGCACACGTTTAACTTCGCTGAAGCCGCCGAGTTGGCAGAACAAGCGGGGGCTGCTTTGCGTGTGGAAGACATGGCGCAAGCCGTGACCACGGCTTTGCAGATGGTCAGGTCTGACCCTGATGAGAATGCGCATGTCCAAGCCTGTATGGAATTTTCGCAAGCCCATCGCGGTGCGGCGCAGCGCACTGTACAGGCGCTGCTGCCGTATTTGAAAACGAATTAAGGGGCCAGCAAGTCGTTGATGGGTTGCAAGTCTGCAGGCGTCAACGTGCCTGTGGCTTGGCGCAGCTTCAAGTTACCCACCAACACGTCGTAACGCGCTTTGGCTAAGTCGCGCTTGGTCTGGTACAGCTGGCTTTGTGCGTTCAACACATCGATGTTGATGTTCACGCCCACGGAGTAACCCAATTTGTTGGCATCCAAAGCGCTTTGGCTCGATGCCTCGGCAGCCTCATAGGCTTTGACTTGGCTCAGGCCCGCGACCAGACCGAAGTAGGCTGTGCGTGTGGCTTGTGCCGTGGCACGACGTGCGTTTTCATAGTCAGAACGGGCTTTGTCTTCTAAGGCCACGGTTTCTTTGACACGGTACATGGTGCTGAAGCCCGCGAAGAGCGGGACGTTCAACACGACCGCGGCTGATGGGTTGTAGATGTGCGATGCCAAGGATGTGGTGGATGAGCCCGAATCGTTGCGTACGCCAGAGTAAGAAATCTGAGCATCTAAGGTCGGCTTATGGCCCGCATTGGCTTTGTTGACTTCGAGCGATGCGATTTCAAGCGCCAGTTGCGCTTGACGCACGGCAGGACTTGCGGTTTCTGATTGCGTCACCCATGTGCTCACATCGTCTGTGGGGGGCGCAATGAGTTTGCTGTTATTTGCCAAACGTTTGGGTTTGGCGTTGCTCAGACCCACGGCCAAATCGAGGGCGAGGCGCTTGATGCGTAAATCGTTGTCGGCAGCAATTTCTTGCGCGTTGGCTAAGTCGAAGCGGGCTTGTGCATCGCGTACACCAGTGATGGTGGCCGTGCCTACTTCAAAGTTGCGCTTGGCAGATGCCAGTTGCTCGGCGACAGCTTTCTTTTGCGTTTGTACAAGTTCCAGGTTGTCTTCGCTGGTGAGAACATCAAAGTAGGCCTGCGAAACACGCACGAGCAAGTCTTGCTCGGCCGCTTCGTATTGCGCAGCGGCTTGCTGCAGCAATTGACCACCTTGGCGGTAAGCCGCCCACGCTGCGGGTCGATAGATCGGCTGAGTCAGGGTGATGGCACCTGTGCCGGTGTTGTAGAAGCGTTGTTGAGTCGCGGCCACGTTGGCCGCTGCAGCGGCAGACGCGCTGTCTGCGCGGTAATCGAAGTAAGTACGCGTCGCGCTCGCCGACAACGCAATGTTGGGCAAGATGCCGCCTAAGGTTTGATTGGCCTTGGCCAAGTTCGCTTCAAACTGGGCTTTGGCTGAAATGAAGCCTGCGTCGTAGCCGCGCGCTGAGTCATACATCTCTACCAAACTTTGAGCTTGAGCGTTCGATGCAAAAGTCAAAACCACCGCAGCGGTCAGTGGAAGGGCGCGAAACAATGAGCGTGAGAGCGACATGCAGTTCTTTCAAAAATTAATCAATACGTGGGTACAGCGTTGTCAACTTGTGCTGACCAAGCGTGGATGCCACCCGTGATGTTGGCCACATGGCTAAAACCTTGTTGCGCCAAGAATGACGCCACTTGCATGCTGCGCGCACCGTGATGGCACAGGCAAGCAATGGGCTGGTCTCGCTTCAGATCTTGCAGGTGTGCTGGGATGGTGTGCATCACCATCTTCACCAACTTAAACCCTTGTTCTTTGACACAAGCGGTTTGAACCTCCCAAGGTTCACGCACGTCGAGTACGACGGTGGTGCCGTTGGGGGCTTGCGATGCAATCCAGTCTTGCAACTGGGCCGGTTGGACTTGATCAATCATGCTGCGCTTTTAGAACTTGAAGCGTGAAGGCTCAGTAAAGCCTTGCAAACGCGGGGCCGTGTGGTCCCACAAAGCTTTGCTGCTCCACGCTGCGTCAGCGGTGCGTGTGTAGAGCGTGGCCACCATCACAGGTTCTTGGCCGACGATGGCCAACAGGTGACCGCCGACTTTGAGCTGTTGCAACAGCGCGGCTGGCACTTCAGCCACTGAGCCACCGAGCACGATGGCATCGAATGGTGCATCGCCGGATGCGCCTGTGCTGCCGTCTGCCACACGCACATCCACATTCGTGATGCCTGCACGTTGCAGGTTGTTGCGGGCGTTACTGGCCAGTTCTGGGTTGATCTCCAAGCTCACCACACGTTGAGCGCGGCCTGCCAACAAGGCGGCCAAGTAGCCACTGCCAGTGCCAATTTCCAACACTTTTTCAGTGCCCGTCAGTTGCAAGTCGTGCATCAAACGCGCGTCTACGCGAGGAGGCACCATGGTTTGGCCGTGACCCAAAGGGATTTCGGTGTCGGTATAGGCCAGCGCGTGGTAAGCCTGAGGCACGAACAGCTCGCGTGGCACATTGGACAACACGGCCAGCACTTGGGGGTCGAGCACCTGCCAAGGGCGGATTTGTTGTTCGACCATGTTGAAGCGGGCTTGTTCTTGGGTATTCATCTCAAAACTCCGAAATCGATAAGTTAAAGCTGGTCAAAATTTTAACGGCCACGGCTGTCAGAGCCTGACGCCCATGTGCGTTTTATCCATTCGGCCAAATCGTCCAAATAGCAGTACACCACGGGAACGACGACCAAGGTGAGCAGCGATGAGGTAATGACCCCTCCGATCACGGCTTGGCCCATGGGGGCGCGTTGTTCTGAGCCTTCCGACAAGGCGAATGCCAAAGGCACCATGCCGAAAATCATGGCCAAGGTGGTCATCAAGATGGGGCGCAAACGCACTTCAGCGGCCAGTAGCAACGCGTCGTGGCGGCTCAGGCCGGGTTTGACGGAGCCATCGGCTTGTTCTTGGGGCTCACGGGCACGAATGGCGAAATCGACCAGCAAAATGGCGTTTTTGGTGACCAAGCCCATCAACATGATGACGCCAATGACCGAAAACATGGACAAGCTAGACCCAAACAACAGCAAGGCCAGCACCACCCCAATGAGTGTGAGGGGCAGGGCCGTCATCAATGCCAAGGGTTGCAAAAAGCTTTTGAATTGGCTGGCCAGAATCATGTAGATGAACACAACGGCCAAAAGCAATGCTGAGATGGCGTAGCCAAACGACTCTTGCATGTTTTTGGTCGAACCGCCAAATTGGTAGCGGTAGCCGGGGGGCATTTGAATCCCATCCATGACTTTGCGAATGTCAGCAGACACTTCGCCTGCCGAGCGGTTGTAAACGTTGGCATTGATGGCGACTTCCCGCATCAAATCACGACGGTTGATTTGGTTGGGGCCTGTGCCTTCTTCGACTTTGGCGACTTGGTTCAGGCGTACCACGCGAGGACTGCCGTCGGCTTGGGTGCCGATGGTGAAGGGCAAACGTTCAAGGTCTTGCAGCGCGTTGCGGGCGTTGGGCGACAAACGCACGTTCACATCGTAGGTTTGGTCATCTTCAGCGCGCCAGTTGGTCACGGTTTGGCCCGCCACCAAAATGCGCAACTGGTTACCGATGTTGCCCAGTGACAGGCCCAAGTCGTTGGCGGCTTCGCGTTGCACGTTCACTTCAATGGTGGGTTTGTTGGGCTTCACGCTGGAGTCCAAATCGACCAGGCCGGGAATGGCGCGTAACTTGTCCATAGCTTGCGTGGTCAGACGCTCAAGCTCGCGCAAGTCGCTGCCTTGCAGCGAAAACTCCACTTGTTTGTTGCCGCCCACGGTGTCGAGCAAACCGACGTGGGTGACGGTGATGCCTGGCACTTGGCGTAAACGTTCGCGCAGCGTGGCTGACATTTGGTCCACATTGCGTTGGCGGTTTTTACGGTCGACCAAGCGCACGTAAATGTTCGCGTAAATCTTGCCATTGGCTGCCCCCGTGTTGATGGTCGACAGCGTGTAGCGCACCTCTGGAAATTCACGGATGATGGCTTCAACTTGTTGAGCCTTGGATTCCGTGACTTCAAGAGAGGAGCCCACGGGGGTGTTGAAGTTGACCGATGTTTCCGAGAAGTCAGCTTTGGGTACAAACTCGCTGCCCAGCAATGGAATCATGAAAATGCTCACCATGAAGATGCCCACGGCCAACCCCACGGTGGCGCGCTTGTGGTTCAAGGCCCATTTCAAGATGCGTTGGTACAAGGCCACCAGTCTGTCCGTGGTTGCTTCAAACCATGTGGTGATGGGGCCGATGGTGCGGTCGTAGAACGTATTGGCGTGGCCATGTTGACCGTGTGCATGAATGGTTGGGTCATGCCAGACCGACGACAACATGGGGTCTAACGTGAAGCTGACGAACATCGAAATCATCACGGCTGCCACGATGGTGATGCCGAACTCATGGAAGAATTTGCCGATGATGCCGCCCATGAACCCGATGGGCAAAAACACCGCCACGATGGACAGGGTGGTTGCCAGCACAGCCAAGCCAATTTCTTGCGTACCGTCCATCGCGGCTTGGTACGGTGTTTTGCCCATTTGCACGTGACGCACGATGTTTTCGCGCACCACGATGGCATCGTCAATCAACAAACCCACGCACAGTGACAACGCCATGAGCGTGATCATGTTGATGGTGAAACCAAACATGTACATGAACAAAAACGTGCCGATGATGGCAATGGGCAGTGTGAGACCGGTGATGACTGTCGAGCGCCATGAGTTCAAGAACAAAAACACGATGAGGACAGTCAGCAAGGCACCTTCAATCAGGGTTTGGCGCACATTGGCTACGCCAACGCGGATGGGACGCGAGCCGTCTTGTACTTGTTCTAGGCGCACGCCTGCAGGCAATTGCGCTTTCATGTCAGCCACGGTTTGGTTCAGCCCATCAATCACGTCGATGGTGTTTTCGTCTTGTGCCTTTTGCACGGTCATGAGCAAGGTGCGTTGGCCGTTGTAGAGCGCCAAGCTCTCGACCTCTTGTGCGCCGTCGCTCACCGTAGCGACTTGGTTCAAACGGATGGGGGTGGCGTTTTTACGTGCCACGATGATTTGTCCAAAGTCTTCTGGGCGCACCATGCGGCCTTGGATCTGGATCACGCGGTCTTGTTGTAACGAGCGCAAGCTACCCACAGGCAAATCTTGCGTTTCTGTCTTGACCGCGTTCACCACTTGGTCAGCGCTGATGCCCAGCGACTCCATGGCCTGCGGGTTCAAATACAAATTGATTTCGCGCTTGGTGCCGCCCACCAGCGACACCGAGCCCACGCCGCGCACGTTTTCTAGGCGTTTTTTCAGCACTTGGTCGGCCCAGTTGGTCAGCTCGACGGCGGAGCGTGTCTTGCCTGGTTGCGATACTTCAGGCAACACAGCCAAGGACCAAATGGCTTTGCTGGATGGGTCAAAACGCAAAACTTTGGGCTCTTTCACATCGTCATGCAAGGTGGGACGAATGGCCGCTATCTTTTCCCGCACATCGTCGGCACCTTTGCGGCCATCAATGTAGAGCTGAAACTCGACCACCACCACCGACATGCCTTCGTAGCTGCGTGAGGTGAGGGCGTTGATGCCTGCGATCGAATTGACACCCTCTTCCACCTTCTTGCTGACTTCGCTCTCCACAATTTCGGGGGATGCCCCCGGATATTCGGTGGTGATCACCACCACAGGAAAGTCGATGTTGGGGAATTGGTCAATCTTCAAACGCTGGTACGAGAACAGCCCCAGCACCACAAAGGCGAGCATCACCATGGTCGCGAAGACTGGATTTTTCAGACTGACTTTGGTGAACCACATGCGATGTTGTGTGCCTTAGGGTGTCGTACTGGCTGCTGAGGCTGAAGCGGTGACCGCGGCCGGGGTGTACTTCACCACCAAGCCTTCACGCAGGCCACCCACTTGGCCTTTGAGGACGGTGCTGCCTTCGGCCAAACCTGTCACGCCGACCAAAGGCTCTGACTCGGGTTGTGCCAAGTCCATGCCGCGAACCCCCAGCGTCACCGTTTTGTGTGCCACTTGCAGCTGATCGCCGATGGACGCCACCACTTGCACATAAGGCTGGGCGCGGTCTGTTCGCACTGCGGAAAGTGGCAGGGCCAACACGTGACTCTTACCCATGCCCAAAATGCCTTTGGCAAACAAGCCGTGGCGCAAGCCTTCGGGCTTGTCGATCAACAAATAAATCAACACACTGCGGCTGCCCGCTTGTGCACTGGGGCTGATGCGTTTGACTTTGGCGGTGATGGTGTCTTGGCGGTCTTCTATTTGCAGCGTGGCCACTTGGCCTATGCGCACATCCAGTGAGTCGCTGGGGCTCAATGGCACTTCCACCTCGAGCTGATTCAGGTCTACCAATTCCATGATCTTGGTGTCAATGGCCACACGTTCGCCCACTTGGGCTGCGCGTGCTGCAATGATTCCGGCAAAAGGCGCACGCAAAGTGGCGTCATCCAAGGCTTTGCGTGCAACGTCTGCACCGGCAATCGCTGCCTTGTGGCTCGCCACAGCGCCTTGGTAGGACGCCACCGAGTTGTCCATCGCGGCTTTCGAGATGAAGCCCTGGTCCACCAACGACTTGTTGTTGTCCCACTGGCGCTGTGCAATTTCCATTTGGGATTTGGCCGCACTGGCTTGCTCGGCGGCTTGTTGCCAACGACGTTGGTATTCAGTGGGGTCAATGCGTGCCAGTACGTCACCGGCCTTGACCGAGTCGCCTTCGCGCACGACCATTTCCTTTAATTCACCTGCTACACGCGCTTTGATCGCAGCGTAATTCACCGCTTTCACGGTGCCCGAAATCGCCAAGCCTTGTGTGATGTCTCGTTGCTCGGCTTTCATCACATCGCTGTTGGCCAACTCGACTTGCGTTTGCACGGAGGCGGGTGCTGACGCTGCCGCTTGCTGCGCTTGCTTTTGCGACATGGCACGCCAGACGCCCGCAGCTAACGCCAATACGATGACGCCAATGACGATCCAGCGGGTTTGGATTTTTTTCATGTGGTTTTCTCAGCCGTCATGCCGTGCAACAGCACTTCGACTTGCATGTGAATGAATTGTTCAGGATCCATGATTTGTGCTGATGTTGCACATGCGCCCATGGAGTGTTTCCACATCATCAAAAAAATCATGGGGGCGATGATGGTGAACACCGCTTTGCTGGTGTCCATGGGACGCAACTCACCGCTGTCCACCCCGCGTTGCAAGATGCTTTGCAACAAATGAGTGCCAGGTTCCACCACTTCGCTTTGGTAGAACGCTGCAATTTCTGGGAAGTTTTGCGCCTCACTGATGACCAGTTTGACAATGCCGCTGGCAGGCGTGTTGCCCACGTTGGTCCACCACAAGTCCATGGCGTGGTGCAGCATTTCCCCGCTGCTGCCTTTGAAGTGGCTGAACTCTTCGCTCCAAGCGGGGAACAGATTGGCGATGTTGTCGCGAATTACTGCTTTGAACAGATCTTCCTTGCTTTGAAAATACAAAAACAAGGTGCCTTTGGATACCCCCGCCCGCGCCGCAACTTCTTCAACACGCGTGCCAGCAAAACCTTTTTCCACAAACAAATCGAGCGCAGCTTTGACCAGCTCGCCCGGACGAGATTCTTTGCGTCGCTCTCTTTTAGGCGTTGATTCGTGTGGGAGGAGGGTTTCAGTAGACACGGTATTAATGACTGATTGGTTAGTAATGTATCAGGTTAATTCTTTTGATGGACTTGGGAGAGTGCGTCCACGACGTATTCCGTGTGCTTGGCAGCAGCCATCTGATGGCAGGTGGGCTGTACACAATCATAGAATCAAGGCCCATGACACCTCCCCAAAACGCAACATCGCCACAGACCAAGGTCATCACCTTGGGTGGGGGGTGCTTTTGGTGCACCGAGGCGGTGTTTGTGCGCGTCAATGGTGTGCTGGATGTGGAGTCAGGCTATACCAATGGCCATGTGTCTAACCCTAGCTATGCGCAAGTGTGCGAAGGCAACACGGGGCACAACGAAGTGGTGCGCTTGGTCTACGACCCACAGGTCATCAGCCTGCGTGAGTTGCTCGAAATTTTCTTTGTCATCCACGACCCCACCACGTTGAACCGTCAGGGCAACGATGCTGGCACGCAATACCGCAGTGGTATTTATCTGAGCGACGAGGCCGACCGTTGGGTCGCACAAGACGTGATCGATGAAGTCAACGCAGTTTTGTCGGGGCGTGTGGTGACTGAGCTGACAATGTTGAGCAATTACTCAGCGGCTGAGGCTTATCACCAAGATTATTTTGAACACCATCCGGCGCAAGGTTATTGCGCCTTTGTGGTCGCGCCCAAGGTTCAGAAGTTTGTGCAGACCTTTGCAGACAAGGTGAAGCATGTCTGATGCGCTGCGTTGGATGCCGGTGACGGTTTGCGCACGCACCTTGCGACGTGTTGTGTTGCTATGGCTCACCGTGTTGGTGCTGGTGCAGACGGTGGGCGTGTTGCACCGTATTGCGCATCCGATCGGTAAAGCACATGCGATGTTGGCGGTGAGCAGCGTCGATGCTTTGACGACTCACGATGTGGCCCCGTCTAGCGAGACAGCCCATGCGTGGAGCCGTTTGTGGGGCGATCACAGCAGCTTGGCGGATTGCCAGTTGTTTGATCAAGCTTGTCCCGATGGGCTCCATCACACCTTGTTCAACGCGTTGACGTTGACCGTTGCGCATCTGTGGCAAGTCGCAACGGCACAAGCGCATTTCTCGCTTTTTGAACGCTTCTATGCGGCTCGCGGGCCGCCTGCCTTTCACTGAATCAGGTCTGTTTTTTCTTGCACCAAGCGACATGCTGGGTGTTCAGCCATTTTCAGTGGGTAGGTTTTGTCATGAATCATTCTTTGACGCGCAGCGCCGTTGCGGCGGCTGTTTCTTTGGTGTTGAGTACTTACGTGGTGGATGTGTGCGCCCAGACGGCCACGCAGCTTGACGAGATCACCATCACGTCACGCACGATCAACAACGCGGCGTTGTTCGTCCCCACGCAACAGTTGTCGGGCACAGCGCTCACGCAGCGCCAAGGCAGCACTTTGGGTGACACACTTGATCAATTGCCTGGCATTGCCAACAGCTCGTTTGGTCCTAATGTGGGTCGCCCTGTCATTCATGGCCTAGATGGCGAGCGCGTTCGGCTGCTGCAAAACGGCGGTGCCAACCTCGATGTGTCCAACCTCAGTTTTGACCACGCCGTCCCGATGGATCCTTTGACCACCGAACGCGTCGATGTATTGCAAGGACCTGCAACCTTGTTGTACGGCGGTAGCGCCATGGGCGGTGTGGTCAATGTGATTGACAACCGCATCGCGCGCGAACGCGCGTTTGACGCGCAAGGTGGCGTGATGGGCAAAGCCGAAGTACGCGCAGGTGGAGCTGCCCAAGAACACAGCACAGGCGCCATGGTCGAGGCGGGCAACGATCGTTTTGCCTTGCATGTGGACGCGTTTGATCGTCGTACGCAAAACTTGCAAGTCCCCAAAGACATGACTTGCAACGGCATCACGCAACGCCGCGTTTGCAACTCGGCCAGTGATACCCAAGGCACGGGCGTGGGTGGCACGTTGTTGTTTGACCGTGGTTACTTAGGGTTGGCCGCCAGTGAGTACCGCAGCAAGTACGGCACGGTGGCAGACCCCAACGTGACCATTGATTTGCGGCGACAGCACCAAGTGATGGAAGGCGAGCTGCGCGGGATAGGCGATGCTTTTCAAACCTTGAAGTTTCAATGGGGTCACACCAATTACACGCACACTGAGTTTGACGGTGCTGTGGCTGGGACGCGTTTTGACAACGCAGGCTCTGAGCTGCGTGTGGAAGCGCGCCAACAGCCCAAATCGTTGGGGACGGGGTTGCAGCTTGAAGGTCTCATGGGCTTGCAGCGCGAAGGTAGCCAGTTGGCCACGTTGGGTGACGAGGCCTTTGTGCCCGCCAGTCGCACACGCAGCACGGCCTTGTTCACGTACCAAGCGTTGAAAACCCGTTGGGGGCAGTTGAGCGCAGCAGCGCGTACCGAAGCCGTGGTGGTGCAATCGTTGTCCAATGTCGACCCTGCGCGTTTTCCTGAAGGTGAAAAACGTTTCCAACCTTTCAGTGTCGCACTGGGGGGCATGCGCAATCTGCGAGTGGGTGAGGCTCAAAACGGTTGGCAACTCACCAGCAACCTGAGTTGGAGCCAACGGGCCCCTAAAGACTATGAACTGTTCTCCAAAGGTCCGCACGCGGCCACAGGGACATTTGAGGTGGGGAACAACAACTTAGAGCTAGAAAAAGGCACACAGTGGGATGTGGGCGGTGAGTGGAAGAGCGGACCGCACAAAGTGGGGCTGACCGCATTCACATCGCAGTTCGGCAACTACTTGTCGTTGCAATCGGCCGATGTGAGTGCGTTCACGGCCTACAACCCCAATGGCTTGCCCGGTTATCAGTACCAAGGCGTGCGTGCGCGTTTTGTCGGGATGGAGTCGAGCGCCAAAGTGCGCATGGTCGGGGGGCAACAAGCCCTGTGGTCGTCCCATGCCGCGCATGGCACGATGGACTTGGAGTTGCGTGCTGACGTGGTGCGCGCCGACGACTTGACGAACAACAAACCCATGCCACGGATTGCGCCCATGCGTTTTGGCACAGATTCGGTGTGGACCTACAACGCGTGGGGCGCACGGTTGGGGTTCATGCATGCCTCTGCGCAAGACCGTGTGCCAACGCCCAATGACATCACCACCGCCAGCTACACGCTGTGGAATGCAGGCCTGAACTACCACACGCACACAGCGCAGACACATTGGATGCTGTTTGCCAAGCTAGACAATTTGACGAACAAATTGGCGTATTCATCAACCTCTGTGTTGACGCAAACCATGGGGGTCAATGCGCCTCCACTGGCAGGGCGCAGCCTAAAGCTGGGTGTGCAAGCCAGCTTCTAGAAGATCAAGGGGCCAAGCGCTCGCGCACCCATGCGGCCTGGCCATCCAAGCGATAACGCAAGCGGTCGTGCAAACGGCTCTTGCGACCTTGCCAAAATTCCCATTGCTCTGGCACCAGTCGGTAGCCGCCCCAGTGTGGCGGGCGTGGCGGCTGTAACAAAAACTGAGCGCCATATTTGGCCGCATTGGCTACCAAGGTGCCGCGCCCCTCAATCACTTGGCTTTGTGGGCTGGCCCATGCACCAATGCGCGAGTCGAGCGGACGGCTGTTGAAATAGTCGTCACTTTCGGCATCGCTCACTTTTTCCACGCGGCCTTCAATGCGCACCACTCGCTCTAGCTCGACCCAATGGAATTGCAAAGCCGCATAAGGATTGCCTGCCAGCTGTTGGCCTTTGCGACTGGCGTAGTTGGTGAACCACACAATGCCGCGCTCGTCATAGCCCTTGATCAGCACCACGCGTGTGCTGGGACGTAAGTCACTGCTCACGGTGGCGAGGGTCATCGCGTTGGGCTCTGGGACTTGTGAATCAATCGCTTCTTTCAGCCATTGGTCAAATTGCTGCATGGGGTTGGCTGCAGAGGCCGACTCATTGAGTTCGGCACGTTCGTAACTTTTGCGGAGGTTGGCAATATGGCTCATGGTGTGTCGCGTGTGACAAGTGAAGGGAAATCCCGAGGAGGCTTTTCACACATCCTAAATAGTTTTCATAGATACTTAACTGTACTTATTTTGAGGAGACGTTGATGAGTGTCGATTTTCAAATCAACGGCAAAGCCGCCAAGGCCAACGCCGAAACAGATACCCCTTTGCTGTGGGTGATTCGCGACGAGCTGGGCTTGACAGGCACCAAGTTTGGTTGCGGCGCTGCTTTGTGTGGGGCTTGTACGGTGCATGTGGACGGTCAGCCCACGCGTTCTTGCCAAACCCCACTCGCCAGCGTGGCGGGCAAAAAAGTGACAACGGTGGAAAGCCTCTCTAAAGACAACAGTCACCCACTGCAAGTGGCGTGGATCAAGCACGATGTGCCCCAGTGCGGCTATTGCCAATCCGGTCAGCTGATGAGCGCAGCGGCATTGCTGGCTAAAAACAAGAACCCCAGCGATGCTGACATTGACCAAGCCATGAGCGCCAACCTTTGCCGTTGCGGCACCTACACCCGTGTGCGCGCTGCCATCAAAGATGCCGCCGCCATGATGCGCAAAGCTTGAACAGCCGGAGACACACCATGACACACACACCTACTTCTCGCCGTTCATTCCTCAAAACTTCAGCGGCTGTCACCGGCGGTTTGATGCTTGGCTTCAACCTGCCTGGCACGCAAGGCGAAGCCATGGCCGCAGGCACGGTGCACACACCCAATGCCTGGGTGCACATTGCGGACAACAACGTCATCACCTTGCTTTCGGCTCGTTCCGAAATGGGGCAAGGTGTCTACACCTCTATGCCCATGCTGATTGCCGAAGAGCTGCATGTGGACATCAACCAAATCAAAGTGGCCGCAGCGCCGCCCGAAGCGGTGTATGTCAACGCTTTGCTGGGGGCGCAAATCACCGGTGGTTCGACCTCTGTGCGCGAAGGCTGGCTCAAGTTGCGCGTCGCGGGGGCGCAAGTGCGTGAGATGCTGCTCACGGCAGCTGCTACACGCTGGAACGTTGACCGCGATTTGCTCAAAGCCGACAAAGGCATGATTTATGGGCCTAAAGGTCTCAAGTCCACCTACGGTGAGTTGGCTGAATCAGCCGCCCGCATGCCAGTGCCTGAGAAGCCACCACTCAAAGATCCGCAGGATTTCAAAATTATCGGCAAGCGCACCAAGCGTGTGGACACACCCGCCAAGGTCAATGGCACCGCCGAGTTTGGCATTGACGTGAAGTTGCCAGGCATGGTCTACGCCTCGCTGGCGCAGTGCCCCGTGATTGGTGGCAAGGTCAAGAGTTTTGATGGTGCCAAAGCCAAAGCGTCTCCTGGTGTGATTGACGTGGTGCAAATCAGCGACGGTGTGGCCGTGGTCGCGACCAGCTGGTGGCAAGCCAAAAAAGCCCGTGACCTGTTGAACATTCAATGGGACGAAGGTGCAGGCGCTGCGTTGAGCGACGCCAGTGTGATTGACGGCACACGTCAAGCTTTGAAAACAGGCAAGGTGCTGGAAATTACCAAACCCCAAGGCGATGTGGCTGCAGCACTCAAAGGTGCAGCCAAAGTGGTGGAGGCTGAGTACGTTATTCCCATGCAAGCGCATGCGCCGTTGGAGCCCATGAACTTCACCGCCCACGTGCAAGGCAACAAAGCATTGCTGATTGGCCCCACACAGTTCCAGCAAGGCGCACAAGGTGCGGTAGCTGGCGCTTTGGGTTTGAAGCCTGAAGACATCACACTGCAAACCACGTTCTTGGGCGGCGGTTTTGGTCGTCGCTTAGAGCTGGACTTCATCGTGCAAGCTGCAGAAATTTCGAAAGCGGTCAACAAACCCGTGAAGTTGCTGTGGACCCGCGAAGACGACATGACGCACGACTTCTACCGTCCTGTTGGTGTGAACCAACTCAAAGCTGGTTTGGACGCCTCAGGCAAGCCCGTGGCGTTGCATTTCAAGGTGGCTTCGCAGTCCGTGACACAACGCGCCTTTGGTTTGCCCAAAGACACCATGGACCCCTTCATGGCAGAGGCCGCCGTGACTGGTTACAACATTGCCAACACCCAGCACGACTTGGTGATTCACGACACGGGTATCCGCGTGGGTTACTGGCGCGCTGTGAGCCACAACATGAATGCGTTTGCCAACGAGAGCTTCATGGACGAGTTGGCCAAAGCTGCAGGCAAAGACCCGTATGAATACCGCATGAGCTTGCTGGCCGGTAAACCACGCTTTGCCCATGTGCTCAAACTCGCGGCTGACAAAGCCGGTTGGGGCAAGCCATTGGCCAAAGGCCGCGCGCTGGGCATTGCTTTGATGGAAGGCTATGACACCTACATGGCTCAAGTGGCGGAGGTGAGCTTGAACGACAGCGGCGAGGTGCAAGTGCACCGTGTGTCGGTGGCTGCAGACTTGGGCCACATGGTCAACCCTGACACGGTGGAGGCGCAATTGCAGTCCAGCATCATCTTTGGCATGGGGGCTGCGCTGAAACACCAAATCACCATGGTCAATGGCCGCGTGCAAGAGACCAACTATCACAACTTCCAGCCTGTACGCATGAACGAGGTGCCCAAGATTGACATCATGTTGGTCAAGAGCACCGAAAAGCCAGGCGGCATTGGAGAGCCCGCCACGGCGGTGGTGGCACCTGCCATTGCCAACGCGGTGGCCAAGTTGACGGGCAAGCGTGTGCGTCGTTTGCCGATCACGGCAGAAGCGCTCAAGCAAACCTCGGTGGCGTAAAAGCGCGCCATGGAGAGCTTAGACCTGCGTGTGTTGAGTGATGTGCTGGCTTGGCGACAAGCCGGGCGACGCGTCACCTTGGTCACGGTGGTGGAAACGTGGGGCAGTGCCCCGCGCCCACCCGGGGCTTTGCTTGCTGTGCGTGACGATGGCGTGGTCAGTGGTTCGGTGTCGGGCGGTTGTGTTGAAGACGACTTGATTGCCCGCATCAAAGCCGGTGAGTATGACGCGCTTTCGCATCCATCGATGGTGGCGTATGGCGTGAGCAAGGAAGAAGCGGCGCGCTTTGGCTTACCTTGTGGCGGCACCTTGCGCTTGGTGCAAGAGCCGGTCAAAGACGTGGCGTGGATTGAAGAGGTGCTGCAACGCACCTCTTCACACCAGTTGGTTGCACGTACGCTCAAGCTATCGACGGGCGAGGTCAGTTTGCGTGAGGCTTTGCGCACGGATGCTTTGCAGTTTGATGGACTCACGCTCACCACCTTGTTTGGCCCTCGTTGGCGCTTGTTGTTGATTGGCTCAGGTCAGCTCAGTCAAGCGGTGGCGTACATGGCCAAGCTGCTTGACTTCGAGGTGTTGGTGTGCGACCCGCGTGAAGAGTACGCGGCCACGCTGGGCTTAGATGGTGTGACGCGGGTCATGGGCATGCCCGACGATGTGGTGCTGGCACTCAAACCCGATGCACACACCGCCATCGTTGCGTTGACGCACGACGCCAAGCTCGATGACATGGCCTTGCTGGAGGCTCTGAATTCGGATGCGTTTTATGTCGGTGCCCTAGGGTCGCGTCGCAACCAAGCCACGCGTAAGCAACGCCTGATGGAGCACTTTGATGTGAGCGCTGAGGCGTTGGAGCGTTTGCATGGCCCCGTGGGGCTGAACATTGGAGCCAAAACACCCGCTGAAATTGCGGTGTCCATCATTGCGCAAATCGTGCAGGTGAAAAATGCCATTGCTGCTGTGCCCGCAGCGACCGAATCCTCCTGCGTGAACATGTGAAGCAGCTCGCCACAGTCATTGTTTTGGCGGCAGGCAAGGGCGAACGCTTCAAAGCCTCAGGTGCTTCAGACGACAAACTCAACGCCTTGTTAGGTGGTCAACGCGTGCGCGACCATGTGCTGAGTGCTGTGCATGCCAGCGGATTGCCGTTCCATGTGGTGGAGCGCGAGCACACCGCGCATTTGAATGCGCCAGGCATGGGCGACAGCATCGCGTGTGGTGTGGCAGCGACGCCTGATGCCTCGGGCTGGCTGATCATGCCGGCGGATCTTCCCCTGATTCAAGCCAGCACCTTACGGGCTGTTGCAATCGCCTTGCAGCAACATGCGGTGGTTGTGCCACGTTACCAAGGTCAGCAGGGGCATCCGGTTGGGTTTGATGCACCGTGTGGCGAAGCTTTGCGTCAGCTCACGGGGGACCATGGTGCACGCTCTGTGCTGGCCCAATATGCGGTGGCGCGACTGGATGTGGCGGATGAGGGCTGTGTGCTGGATGTAGACACCGTGGATGCGTTGGCATTGGCCCAAGCGCGAATGAATAAACCCCTAAGCGTTTGATATCTATCAATCGATCATCCGTATCACTCGTTAAGATATCGGCTGCCAGCATCTTCTGGCCCCATTTCTAACTTTGCCAAGGGCACTCTTATGAACAAACCTACCAACCGTCGCGTTTTCATGATGCAAACCATCTCTGTTGCTGGCGTTGCCGCTTTCGCAACAACTGCTGCACAAGCAGCAATGGTGGATGAAAAAGACCCACAAGCTACGGGCTTGGGCTACAAAGCCGACGCCACCAAAGTGGACAAAGCCAAGCAACCTAAATACGCAGCTGGCCAACAGTGTGGCAATTGCGCTTTGTTCCAAGGTAAAGCCGGTGATGCGGCTGGCGGCTGCCCCTTGTTTGCTGGCAAGCAAGTGTCAAGCAAGGGCTGGTGCTCTGCTTACGCGAAGAAGGCTTAATTGCAGCCTTCGCTTTGTTGCGAAGCCAAAACAAAAAAGGGAGCCTTTGGCTCCCTTTTTTGATGATCACAGTCCTAAGAGGATCAGGTGCCGGTGAAGATCGGGGCACGACGTTCGGCAAACGCAGCGCGGCCTTCTGCAAAGTCATGGCTGTGAACGGATTGGCGGGAGCGTTCTTTGAGCGCCGGCTCGTTGTACAAACCTGCAGCGATTTCATTCAAGCTTTTTTTCGTCGCAGCGAGGGCCTGTGGTGCCATTTGGTTGAGGGTGTTGATCAGTGTTTGCAACGTGGGTTCAAACATCTCAGCCTCCACCAAGGCTTCGAACAAGCCAAGTTTTTCTAAGTCTTCAAAAGACATGGATTGCCCCAGTAAAAACGCCCGTTTACTCGCCGGCAAGCCCAATCGGCTGACATACCGGCGCAATCCGCTGGGGTAGTAATGAAGCCCCAATGCGCAAGCAGGCATGCGCCACGACAAGCCACGTTGTGCCACCACAAAGTCACAGGCCAAGACCAAGTCCGTCGCACCACCATACACACTGCCGTTCAAGGCACACAGGGTGACAGGACGCAAGCGCTCTAGAGCCTCAGGAATTTTTTCAAAAAACAAGGGAGCCATCGGGTCATTGTCAAAACCACTGACGTTGTAGCCTGCGCTAAAGACGGGTTGCTTTTGTCCACGGGTGTCTGCGCGTAACACCAGCACATGCACGTTCTGATTGCGGTTGAGGGTGTCAAAGTGAGCCAGTAACGCGTTGAGGTCGTCGTCGGTCAAACTGTTGCGCAGCGAGGGGCGGCGCAGCGTCAGCGTGGCCGTATGGCCATCAAGGGTGAGTGTGGGAGAGCCTTCGTTCATCATGTGATGTTAGCCAATCAGCGGTTAGAGTAAGGCTAAGTACAAAAGACATGCTGGAGGACCCCGCGTTATGGCACAAGAAATCATGCAAGTGTCTACCTTGCCTTCGTTCATGATGAACGAGCTGCAAGAAGACGACTACATCGTGCACGATCACACCCACATCAACGACCCAGGTGCCTTAAAGAAGGTGACTGCCTTGGTGGGAACTGGGGCTGCTAAGGTCGATAAAAAGCTCTTGTCGATGTTGCCCAACGTCAAATTGATTGCGATTTGTGGTGTGGGCTATGACGGCATTGATGTGGGGGCAGCGAAAGAACGTGGCATTGTGGTCACCCATACGCCAGGGGTGTTGACCGATGACGTGGCTGATTTGGCGCTGGCGCTGGTGTTGTCTATGGGGCGACGCATTCCACAAGCGGATCGTTTTGTGCGCAACGGCGATTGGGTGAGTGACACTTTTCCTTTGACCCATAAAGTCTCAGGTGCCCGTTTGGGCATTGTGGGCATGGGACGAATTGGACGAGCTATCGCCAAACGTGCGGCTGCGTTTGACATGCGCATTGCTTATACGGGGCGTGAGGCAAAAGCTGATTTGCCGTACATGTTCTACAAAACAGCCACAGCGTTGGCTGCTGAGGTGGATTTCTTGGTGGTGGCCGTGCCTGGTGGGGACAACACCAAAAATCTGATTGGGGCCTCTGTGTTACAGGCGCTGGGGACCAAGGGCTACTTGATCAACATTGCGCGCGGTTCGGTGGTGGATCAACCTGCGCTGGTACAGGCGCTCAAGGATAAAACCATTGCTGGCGCTGCTTTGGATGTTTTCTGGGATGAGCCCAAGGTGGACCCTGAATTGCGTCGTTTGCCCAACGTGGTGCTCACGCCGCACATCGCCAGTGCCACCGATGAAACACGCCGTGCGATGGCCGCTTTGACAATGGAAAATTTACGTGCGTTTTATGACAAGAAACCTTTACCGACACCTGTGCCGGAGTGCCAAGGGTGAAGTTTCGGTAGTAAAAATAAAGCATAAAAAAAGCCCCGCTTCGCGGGGCTTTTTTGTGGGTGTGAGACTTGGTTTAGCGAGAGTAACCACCGCCAAAGCCGCCGCCACCTGAACGACCGCCACCACCGGAGCGACCACCGCCACCGCTTGGACGACGGCCATAGCCACCGCCGCCACCGCGTTTGCGTTCGGTCATCAAGTCCACGCTGGTGCGTGTGGGGTCAGGTTGGCGCTGACCGCCGCCCTGTGTTTTGTGACCAAAGGCGTTCACGCCGCTTTGCGTGCCCAAGTGCGCGTTGGCACGTGGCTGGAAGTCATCATCGTCGCGACGTGGCGCGCGTGGTGCATCAAAGTCACGGGGTGGACGGGGAGCATCGTTACGTGGGCCGCGGTTGTCGAATTGACGGGGTGGGCGTGCGCCTTGGCCTTGTGGGCGGTTGCCGTCACGGGCAGGACGATCACCATTGCGTGGAGGGCGGTCACCCAATTGCGCACGTTCACCATCGCGTGCGGGGCGGTCGCCCACACGGTCACGGCTCACATGGCTATTGGGGCGTGGTGCACGACCACCTTCGCCACCTTGACCGCCACGGCCACCTGCATTGCGGCCACCGCCAGCGGCTTTGGTGTCGCGAATGCGTTGCATCATTTCGCCGCGTGCGGCTTTGGCCGCTGCAGCCATCACGTCACGGCCTGGGGGCTTGCCCAAACCACCCCATAGGGTTTGACGGCCCATGGCGATAGGCTCGGCTTTTTCGTCAGCATCCGGACCAAAGCCTTCAACTTCCACCACAGGCACTTGTTGCTTGGTGAAGACTTCGATGTCGCGCATGAACCCTTGCTCATCCAAAGACACCAAGCTCACAGCTTCGCCGCTCGAACCCGCACGACCCGTGCGACCAATGCGGTGCACATAGTCTTCGCTGATGTTTGGAATTTCGTAGTTCACCACGTGTGGCAACTCGTCAATGTCAATACCGCGTGCGGCAATGTCGGTGGCAACCAAGGCACGAATTTCGCCGCTCTTAAAACCTGCCAAGGCTTGGGTGCGGGCGGTTTGGCTCTTGTTGCCGTGCAGCGCCATGGCGCTGATGCCGTTCTTGGTCAAGAACTCGGCCACGTTGTTGGCACCAAACTTGGTGCGGGTGAACACCAGCACTTGGCTCCAGTTGTGCTCGTTGATGATGTGAGCGAGCAAAGCCTTTTTCTTACCGCGACCCACAGGGTGAACCACTTGTGTGATGCGTTGCACTGTGGTGTTGCTGGGCGTGACTTGGATGCTTTGTGGGTCTTTCAATAAGTTGTTGGCCAACTCGCGAATGTCGTCGCTGAAGGTGGCGGAGAACAACAGGCTTTGTTTTTCTTTCGGCACCAAGGCCAAAATTTTCTTCACGTCGTGAATGAATCCCATGTCCAACATGCGGTCGGCTTCGTCGAGCACCAAGATTTCGACGGTGGACAAATCGAGCAAGCCTTGCTGTTGCAAGTCGAGCAAACGACCAGGTGTGGCTACCAAAATATCCACCCCTTTTTTGATGCGTGCCACCTGAGGGTTCATGCCCACGCCACCAAAGATGACGGTGGAGGTGAGTTGCAGGTATTTACCGTAGTTGCGCACCGACTCTTCCACTTGGGCCGCGAGTTCGCGGGTGGGAGTGAGCACCAAGGCGCGTACGCCGTAGACACCAAATTTATTCTCTTTGCTGCGGCTCATGGTGAGCTTGTGCAACAGCGGCAGCGTGAACGCGGCTGTTTTGCCGGTGCCGGTTTGAGCGCCCGCCAACAAGTCGTGCCCAGCCAAGACGGCCGGAATAGCTTGAGCTTGGATAGGTGTTGGGGTTTCGTAGCCCTGTTCGAGTACGGCTTTTAAGATGGCCGGAGCCAAATTCAATTCTTCAAATTTCATGATGGAGCGCTTATGTCAGCGCGTGACACCAACCCGCTTGGCCCGAAGGCCACCCAGTCAAAGGTCGGCAATATTTACAGGTGAGCTCAAAAATCACAAACAGAAGTGTTTGGAACCAGCTCCAGCAGAAGTGCTGATGTTGCGGCAACTGGCGGCGGCAACGCTTTATTGTCTCATGGAAAGTGAGACGAGGTTTTTGGGTGATTTATCGCATTTGTTAGCCTGTAGAGCTGCCATCGTCTGTTGAATGTCTTTGAGTTGCAGCTTGATCGTGATATCTGTGTTTTTGGTTGATTTGGCATCAATTTGAATGTTGACTTCATCCGCTTTCAGTGCGTCCATATTTCTCAACCGGATGCAGTTGCAAGATGTATCCACCAAATTTGGTTTGTTAGTGGGCAGAACAACCTTGTCGTTGAGGATGACTTGGTAAGCCTGAAACTGATTCATTTCTTTTACAGGAATGGTGAGTTTTTTGGTTTCTAAAACTACGCCATGCTGAAGTTGTGATTGCGCAACGCAGGTGTTGTTGGCTTCCTTTTTGATTAACCAATTGCCTGCGTGTTGGTCTAAGGCATACGTCTGCGTGCTGATGAAACAAAAAAGGAGACTTAAAAAGTTGAAACTGCTTTCTTTTGTTGGTTTCATTGAGTAGCCTTGTGAATAATATTAAGAATTATATAAGTGATAAATGTAACGGTCTCAGGTAATGTTGCAAAGTCCAATCGCTGGAACTTCGGGGAGCTGGGATAATCACGCTTTTATTGCATTCGCTATCCGAAAGAAAACAAATGGCTCAGTACGTTTTTAGTATGAACCGCGTCGGCAAAATCGTGCCGCCTAAGCGTCAGATCTTGAAAGACATTTCCTTGTCCTTTTTCCCTGGTGCCAAGATTGGCGTGCTGGGCTTGAACGGCTCAGGCAAGTCCACCTTGCTCAAGATCATGGCCGGTATCGATAAAGAGATTGAGGGCGAAGCCATTCCTATGGCGGGCCTGAAAATTGGGTATCTGCCCCAAGAGCCACAGCTTGACCCCGAGCACACCGTGCGCCAAGCCGTCGAGAGCGGCATGGGCGAAGTGAAAGAGGCCCAGGCTCGTCTCGAAGAGGTCTACGCGGCCTATGCCGAAGAAGATGCCGACTTTGACGCGTTGGCTGCCGAACAAGCCAAATTAGAAGCCATCATTGCGGCCTCTGGTGCTGGCGATGGTTCTGACCATTTGCTCGAAATCGCAGCCGATGCACTGCGTTTGCCCGCGTGGGATGCCATCATTGGCAAGCTCTCTGGCGGTGAAAAACGTCGTGTGGCCCTTTGCCGCTTGTTGCTGTCCAAACCGGACATGCTGCTGCTTGACGAACCGACCAACCATTTGGATGCTGAATCTGTGGATTGGTTGGAGCAGTTCTTGGCCCGCTTCTCAGGCACAGTGGTGGCCATTACCCACGACCGTTACTTCTTGGACAACGCCGCCGAGTGGATTTTGGAACTTGACCGTGGCCACGGCATTCCCTACAAAGGCAACTACTCCACATGGTTGGAGCAAAAAGAAGCCCGTTTAGAGCAAGAACAACGCACCGAAGACGCCCGCACCAAGGCCATGAAAAAGGAATTGGAATGGGCGCGTCAAAACCCCAAAGGCCGTCAAGCCAAGAGCAAAGCCCGTTTGGCACGCTTTGAAGAGCTGTCTGACTACGAATACCAAAAGCGCAACGAAACTCAGGAAATTTTCATTCCGGTTGCCGAGCGCTTGGGCCATGAAGTATTCGAGTTCACCAACGTCAGTAAGTCCTTTGGTGACCGTTTGTTGATCGACAACCTCAGCTTCAAAGTGCCCGCTGGCGCGATTGTGGGCATCATCGGTCCGAACGGGGCCGGTAAATCCACCTTGTTCAAGTTGATTGCAGGCAAAGAGCAACCCGATAGCGGCGAAGTCAAAGTGGGTCAAACCGTGAAAATGGCTTTTGTCGATCAAACCCGTGATGACTTGTCTGATGAAAAAACCGTGTGGGAAGACATCTCAGGTGGTTTGGACATCTTGAACGTGGGCAAATTCCAAATGCCAAGTCGTGCTTATTGCGGCCGCTTCAACTTCAACGGTGGCGATCAGCAAAAGAAAGTCGGCATGTTGTCCGGCGGTGAGCGTGGTCGCTTGCATTTGGCCAAAACCCTGATTGAAGGCGGTAACGTGTTGCTGCTGGACGAACCCTCCAACGACTTGGACGTGGAAACTTTGCGAGCGTTGGAAGACGCGCTGTTGGAGTTTGCGGGTTCTGTGATGGTGATTAGCCATGACCGCTGGTTCCTCGACCGTATTGCTACCCATATCTTGGCGGCTGAAGGCGATAGCCAGTGGGTGTTCTTCGATGGTAACTACCAAGAATATGAAGCCGACAAGAAGAAGCGTTTAGGTGAAGAGGGTGCCAAACCCAAGCGCGTGCGTTTCAAAGCTTTGAAGTAATTTATCGCGCTCTTTAAAAGCCCAGTCACCTTGATGGTGACTGGGCTTTTTGTCATTTCTATATTAAATTTCTTAAGTCACCCTTCGTCATTTTTAATGCTTTGATGGGTTTGATTGAATATACAATACTAAAAATTAGTTACATATTGTCGTGTGGCTTTCTTCATATCAGTTAAGAGAACAGGAACTTCTAATGAATATGCCTCCTTCGAAAGAGTCGTACGACGGTTACTGCGGTACAAGCTATGCTGCAAAAATGCTGGGTATTTCAGTCGGAACCGTACAAGGGTTGGTCGAGAAGAACGACTTGAAAGCATGGAAAACCCAAGGCGGGCATCGTCGTATTTCTTTGCAATCGATTCAAGATTACCAACGCCGCCACAACTTGGCTCCCGCCTCGCTGATGCAAGGTGAAGACCGTTTGCGTGTGCTGGTGGTTGAGGACGACGAAAACACACGCGTGATGCTCCAAACCAACTTTGACCAATGGAATTTGCCATTAGATGCCGTGATGTATGCATCCGCCATTGAAGCCTTGTTGGATATGCCTAGCTTGCAGCCCCAAGTGTTGTTGACAGATTTGCGCATGCCCATGATTGATGGGTTTGAGTTTTTGAAAACACTGAGCTCGCACACGTTGTTTGGTAATTTGGCTGTGGTTGTGATCACTGGCATGAGTCCCGAAGAGGTTCAAGCCAAAGGTGGTTTGCCTGATGGCGTTCAAATGCTGCAAAAACCCATCGACATGGACTGGTTGCGTGGTTTCTTTGGTGCGCTCATGTCTGTACGTCAAATCAACCGCCGTGCGCGCGGACAAGTCGCTTAATTTTCAAACTAGTGCCTGAGTGACAGCAGGGATGCACAGAGCCAGTTAAGCTCTGCCCCGTGTTAAAACTATCTGTCCTCGATCAATCCGTTGCAGCAGCAGGCCGAAGCCAAGATGCCGCCATTCGTCAAACCTTAGCTCTTGCCAGCCAGTGTGAGGCTTGGGGCTACCACCGTTTTTGGGTGAGTGAGCACCACAGCCATCCCAGCATTGTGGGCACGGCCCCCGAGGTGTTGATGGCGGCCCTTGCTGCACGCACCACACGTATTCGTTTAGGTAGCGCAGGCGTGATGTTGCCGCACTACGCACCGCTCAAAGTGGCGGAACAATTTCGGGTGCTTGATGCTTTAGCACCCGGTCGCATTGACCTAGGCGTAGGTCGTGCGCCTGGCAGCGATGGACGTACCGCACAATTGCTGAATCCCGATCGACACGCGTCTGAAAACTTTGCACAGCAGGTGATGGAGTTGCAAGCCTGGGTCACGGGTGCACCTATTCCCGCAGGTCATCCCGGTCACGGCGTGTTTGCCTACCCAAGCGGCCCTACGTCGCCCGATGTGTGGATGTTGGGAAGTTCTGATTACGGCGCACAGCTCGCTGCTCATCTAGGTCTGCCTTACGCGTTTGCCTACTTCATCACCGATGGGCAGGGGGTAGACAATGCACTCAATTTGTACCGCGCCAACTACCGTCCGAACGAACGTAACCCCAAACCGCTTGCCACCGTCTGCGTTTGGGCTTTGGCTGCTGAGACCGAAGCTGAGGCATGGCATTTATTCCAAAGCCGTGCCCGCTGGAAGATAGACCGCAACATGGGACGCATTGGCCCTTTGCTGCCACCGGACCAAGCTGTGCGTGACTACACCGCATCTGAGCAAGTGGCCATGGCCGAGCTGCGCGCCAATGCGTTAGTGGGCAGTGCTTCTCAAGTCGCTGACAAGTTGCGCAAACTTGCCCAACGCTTGAGCATGGATGAACTGGTGGTGATCACTTGGACGCATGAGCCTGTTGCACAAGCCCGTTCCTATGAATTGCTGGCGCGAGAGTTTGCGTTGGCATGATCGCTTATTTCTAAACACCTCTGACTGGAGTTCCTTATGTTTTCAACTGCCATCGCCGGTAGCCTGCCCAAACCCGAATGGTTGGCCGAGACCAACAAACTTTGGCCCAAGTGGCAAGCCCAAGGGGATGCGCTGTTGCAAGCCAAAGCGGATGCCACGTTGCTGTGGATCAAAGCCCAAGAAGACGCTGGCCTTGATGTCGTTGGCGACGGCGAACAATCGCGTCAACACTTTGTGCACGGGTTTTTAGAGCAGGTGGAAGGCATCGACTTTGAAAACAAAGTCACCATGGGTATTCGCAACAACCGCTACGATGCCCAAGTGCCACAAGTCATTGCGCCGCTGCGCCTCAAAGGGCGTGTGCATGCGTTTGAGGCGCAACTCGCTCGTGCGCACACCCAGAAAAAACTCAAGTTCACCTTGCCCGGCCCCATGACCATTGTCGATACCGTGGCTGACCGTTTCTATGGCAAAGACAAAGACCCCGTGCAAGGTCGCATTGACATGGCGTTTGCATTTGCCGAACTGCTCAACCAAGAAGCCTTGGCACTTCAAGCTGACGGCGTGGACATCATTCAGTTTGACGAGCCCGCATTCAACGTGTACTTGGACGAGGCTGCTGATTGGGGTGTCAAAGCACTAGAACGTGCGGCACAAGGCCTGACTTGCACGACCGCTGTTCATATTTGTTACGGCTACGGCATTGAAGCCAACAACAACTGGAAGAAAACCTTGGGTGACGAGTGGCGTCAATACGAAAAGGTGTTTCCCGCTTTGGCCAAGAGCACCATTCAACAAGTGAGTTTGGAGTGTTACCACTCGCACGTGCCGCCCGAGATGATGGCCTTGTTAGAAGGCAAAGACGTGATGGTGGGCGTGATTGATGTGGCCAGCGATGTGATTGAAACGCCAGAGCAAGTGGCAGACACCATTGGCCTAGCGCTCAAGTATGTGCCCAAGAACCGTTTGATCGCTTGCACAAACTGTGGGCTGGCACCCATGAGCCGCGAGGTCGCGATGAAAAAGCTGCAAGCGTTGGCCGATGGTGCAGCGCTGGCGCGTCAGCGTTACGCTTAAGCGCAGCCGCCATCACCGCAGCTACCACTGCCGTGAATTTCGTCTACAGGCAGTGCTTCAGGGGCGGTGACGATGCCTGTTTCAGCGTCGTAACCGACGCGGCGTAGGTGCAGGGCCAAGGCTGCATCCATGGTTTGGGCATGTTGGGGAAACCAAATGCCTAACTCATGCGCCATTTGGCGCATCACGGCCATGTCGCCTTTGTCGCGGCCACGACGCAAACCTTCGCGCATCACCTCTAGCACCACGTTGTGCTGCATGGTGTGGCAGTTGCTGGATGAAAACTTGGTGTCGGCCATCCACTTGTCTTCGCTGCCGAAGTGGTCTTCGGTGTGTGCAATCAACGTCGCAAAGCGTTCAACCAAGGTGTCGTCATTTGCCAACTCGGTGGCCGCCAACAAGTCCACAAACTCGCGGTGGGTGTCATCCATGAAGTCGAGCTCCAGCGACAAAGCATCAGACCATGCAAGGGTGACTTCGCGGGTGGGCAGTGGGGCGGTGAGTGTGTCAGACATGTGGGCTTTCGAATGAGGCAAGCGGTCAGCGCGCGTGCGCTGCGTGGAGCTTAATTGTAAAAAACGATGCGGCCTTTGCGTTGGGTCAAACCCCGCGCAGCCAAGCGGTGAAACGGTGCAGATAACGGCCTTCTGCCAAGAAGACACCCAGCGTCACCGCCGCATTGGCCACGCCCGTCCAAAAAATCACGTCAGGGATGGTCATGCCTGCGCCCAGCATGGCCCCTGCAATGAGGGAGCTGGCAATCATGAACAGCGCATTGATGATGTTGTTGGCCGCGATGATGCGTGCGCATTCAGCGTTGTGACTTTGTTGCTGGATCAGCGCGTACATCGGTACGCTGTAAATGCCTGCAAATAGGCTGAGCAACACCAAGTCGGCCATGACGCGCCAGTGGGTGCCGAAGGCCACAAAAGCCCCGATGCCCATCAACTCTGACGCAGGCAGTTGGTTAGACACCACAGACAAGTCCACGGCAAACAGCGTCATGCCAATGGCACCCAACGGGCTGAGGCCGATCTCGACACGCCCACGGCTGAGCGCTTCGCACAGGAGTGAGCCTGCACCAATGCCCACAGAGAACAACACCAGCAACAGCGAGGCCACTTGTGCATCGCCGTGCAGCACCTCTTTGGCAAAACTGGGGAATTGGCTCAGAAAAATGGCGCCAAAGAACCACATCCAGCTGATGCCAATGAGTGTGATGAACACCGAGCGGTTGGCTCTTGCCAAACGCAAGTTGTGCATGGTTTCGGTGAAGGGGTTCCAGTTGATGTTTAGCCCAGGGTTGGCAACAGTCAGGGAAGGAATACGTGCACTCGCGACGCGTCCCAGCACCGCAACGGCCACGCAAGCCACCGCCACACTGATGTGACCCACGCTAGGAATGGCCACCAACAAACCACCTGCCACATTGCCCAGCAATATGGCTACAAACGTGCCCATCTCCACCATGCCGTTACCGCCGGTCAGCTCGTGGTCGTCCAGCACATGGGGCAGGTAGGCAAATTTCACAGGACCAAACAGGGTCGAGTGCAGGCCCATCAAAAACGTGCACAGCAACAACACCAGCACTTGTTGCATGACAAAGCCTACAGCGCCCAGCGCCATGATGCCGATTTCAAAGTTTTTCACCCAGCGCATCAGCGTGGCGTGGTCGTACTTGTCGGCCAACTGCCCACTGGTGGCGGAAAACAAAAGGAAGGGGAGGATGAACAGCGCCCCAATCACCAAACCCGCCAGCGAGACAGGCAACCAGCTCACGCTGAGCTGGTACGTCACCATCACGGTGAAGGCGAACTTGAACAAATTGTCATTCGCTGCACCGCAAAACTGGGTCCAAAAAAATGGCCCGAACCGACGTTGATTCAAAAGTGCGAATTGGTTGGCTTCGCGTTGGATAAAGCTGTCGGTTGGGCGATTCATTCCGGATTAAAGACGCTCAAAAATGGCAGCAATGCCTTGGCCGCCACCAATGCACATGGTGACCAAAGCGTACTTGCCGTTGATGCGTTGCAGTTCATACAGGGCCTTGACTGTAATCAATGCGCCGGTCGCACCAATGGGGTGGCCCAAAGAAATGCCAGAACCATTGGGGTTGACTTTGGCGGGGTCGAGGCCCAGCTCTTTGCTCACGGCGCAGGCTTGTGCCGCAAATGCTTCGTTGGCTTCAATCACATCCATGTCGTGGGTGGTCAAGCCTGCCTTTTGCAACGCGAGGCGAGAAGCCGACACAGGGCCCATGCCCATGATTTTGGGGTCAAGGCCAGTGTGGGCATACGACACCAAACGTGCGAGCGGCTTTGCACCGCGTGCTTGTGCAGTTTTGGCTTCCATCAACACCACCGCAGCTGCCGCGTCGTTGATGCCCGATGCGTTACCCGCCGTGACCGTTCCGTTTTCTTTGACGAACACGGGCTTTAACTTGGCCATGTCTTCGAGCTTGCAGTTGGGGCGGAAGTGCTCGTCGGTGGCGTAGGCCACATCGCCTTTTTTGCTCTTGAGCATCACAGGCACGATTTGGTCTTTGAAGTAGCCAGCTTCTGTGGCGCGTTGGGCGCGGTTGTGGCTCTCAACCGCTGCAGCATCTTGCATGTCGCGGGTGATGCCAAATTTGGCCGCCACGTTTTCAGCGGTCACGCCCATGTGGATGGTGTGGAAGGGGTCGTGCAAAGCGCCCACCACCATGTCGACCATCTTCGTGTCGCCCATGCGTGCGCCCCAGCGAGCGCTAAGAGAAGCGTAAGGGCCACGACTCATGTTTTCAGCGCCGCCGCCAATCGCGATGTCGCAGTCACCCAGCAGAATAGCTTGGCTGGCAGACACGATGGCTTGCAGGCCTGAACCGCACAAACGGTTCACGTTGAATGCCGGTGTGCCTTCGGCGCAGCCGCCGTTGATGGCAGCCACGCGAGACAGGTACATGTCTTTGGGTTCGGTGTTCACCACATGGCCAAACACCACATGGCCCACGTCTTTGCCTTCCACATGGGCTCGGACCAATGACTCACGCACCACTTGGGCGGCCAGCTCGGTGGGGGGAATGTCTTTCAGGCTACCGCCGTAAGTACCAATTGCTGTACGAACACCGCTGACCACAACTACTTCACGCATCTCAGTCTCCAGTTATAAAAGTTAGAACCGAATCAGTTTGCGCCGCTTGGGCTACAGATGTCTTACGCCAAAGTCTCTAAAACATAAGGGTTTGCCGCAGACCACGCCACGGGTGCCGAAAAAAGCAAAGGCGCTTCTGTGAACGGGTGGGGAAACCCGATGTCTTGCGCGTGCAGCATCAGGCGCGGCGTGAGCGCTTTGATCTCGGCAGGCGCATACAGCGAATCACCCAGCATGGGGTGTCCCAAGCTCTGCATGTGCACACGCAGCTGGTGCGTGCGGCCCGTGAACGGCTCTAGCTCGATCAAGCTGGCGGTGTCACCCGCTTGCACCATGCGCCATAGGCTTAGGCTGGGCTTGCCGTCGGGGTGAATGATGTGAATGGGGCGACGCTCCCAGTCGAGCATGATGTTGCCTTCTATCGCTCGCCAGCCGTCTTCGTTGGTGGGCACATGCGCTTGAGTGAGCAGCGGGTTGCCAGCAACCACCGCCATGTAGCGCTTGCTGACCTGACGTGTTTCAAACAAACGGCTGATGCGGCGCTGCGCCTCAATGCCACGTGCCATCACGATGAGGCCCGAGGTGTCTTGGTCTAGGCGATGCACCACCAATGCGTCGGTGTAAATGTCTTGCAC
>Ga0228699_1000186_pt1 | contig 56221 bp, 93 predicted proteins | sample McNCre217_Aug_MG_FD_178016 | JGI IMG/M metagenome (GOLD analysis project Ga0228699, IMG submission 178016) | Freshwater microbial communities from McNutts Creek, Athens, Georgia, United States - 2-17_Aug_MG | ecosystem: Environmental > Aquatic > Freshwater > Creek | place: USA: Georgia... | reverse complement strand
ATATTCAATGAAGACGGCACGGTTAATGCAGTCGCACAGGACGGGCTGGGGGTGATTGGTCCTATTACTGCCCTTGGAGGCGGCGGGGCGGCGGCTAATATTACGGCCAGCCAGATTTCCGATGCCACGGCGGCGGGGCGCGCGATTCTGACTGCTGATACCGCTGCCACCCAGCGAGCATCAATGGGGGCCATGGCGGCAACACTGCCGGCGATGCAAGCGGCGTATACCGCTGGCACGGCGTCGGACCAAAGCGACTATCGATCATCGGTAGCGCCTGGGTCGGCGGTCCCGATGATCTGGGCAAGCCGACCCACCACGGCGGTGGCCGGCACCGCCATCCTGGCTACGGATATTGGGCCGGCCCCCGGAACTGTCATGGTTTTCGATGGCGCAAACTGGCGCCCGCGAGGGTTAACGCTTCTTGCGGGGTCTAACGTCGCGGTCCCTTTTACTTACAATGGGACTGCAGTAAACGTAGTAACGCTCACAATCCCAGGTAAAGTTATTCACCCAAATGGCGGGTTTACCCTGGAAACCATCCACAGCGTATCTAACTGGTCATCTGGGCAGGTGCCAATTACAGTTACCCTTGGCGGGGCGTTGATTGGTAACTATTACCCTTCCTTCTCTAGTTCCTCGGGGAATATAGGGTATGTTATGAAGCTGGCAAATAGAAACGTATTTAATTCGCAAATATGTGGGCCGAATGGGTATCAGCATCCGTGGTCTGGTGGTGCTGCCGTGGCGGCGAATACTACCGCGATTGATACGTCGGTTGATCAGACGTTGGTTATTAGTTTGTCCGCAGCAGTTAACGGGACAACTGGAAAACTGGAGTCCTGGAAATTGGTGTTTTACTGAGTGCCATGAAAAAGGAGGGATGCTACTACGGGGCGACTAATGCGGGGCTAGTAATGGTGTCTAACAGCCCATCCAGCGCCCCCAGTAATAGAAATAATTTGAATGCGGTAATTTCTTCAGTAAAAAAAAGCGGGAGCCCTTATGTATATATCCCTTCTGGTGAGTGGTATTACTCTGGGAAAATTAATGTTGATTCCTGTGTTATTTACGGAGAACCAGACACGGTAATGATTGGGGTTGATGGTTCGGGTCAGCCTGATTGTTCTTTCGTCCTGTCAGGCCAGTGCCCTTCCGTTAGGTGGATTACGATCGATATTCGTGGGGCAACAATCAAAGGGGGGCCGCACGGAATAACGATGTATGGAGCTAGGGGAGGGGTTGTGGAGGGGGTTTCAGTCGTCCGGCCTAGTGATATGGCGTTCATCGTTGAGGCTGGTTCAACAAATTGCCGCATTCAAAACTCACGGGCAATCAACCCCCTTGCCGATGCGTTCCATGTTCAAAACTCCGCCAACACCCAAGTATCCGATTGCTACGCCACCCAGTCCGGGGATGATTTTTTTGCGGTTGTGTCAGAACAGGCAGACGCCTCAACTACGGCAAATGTCTTGTTCTCGGATTGTTTCGCGGAAGATCAGGGCACTAATACGCCAAGCCCGACGGGGCGCGGCTGCGTTGTGGCGGGGGGAAAAGATGTTGTCTTTAGGAATATGACCTGCGTCGGGGTAACGTCTCATGGCATGAGTGTGCGCCAAGAAACACCATATTACTACGACAAGGCAACAGATAACGTTGTTTTTGATTCTGTTTTTGTTTCTGGCATTGGTCACGGGTTAGATTGGAATGGTGTTCGACCGTATTACGGTATTTACGTTGATTGTTATGATTCCGCATTCCCTATCTCTAATGTCAGAACCTTGAATTGCAGAATTGGCTCAGGGGGTCATACATCCATTTCGCACATTGGTAGTAATGGTGTAGGAACATCTAATATCTATTTGTCTGGGGTATATGGAACGAGTAATGTTTTACCGTAGTGATCAATTATTTCAGGTGAATATTGCCGATGACGCCACTTGAATCTTTCTCCCGGACTGCGGTAGAAGTGGTGTCGGCCCGGCTTTTGCTGGGTCGGCAATTCCGCACCTTTTGTGATTTTTCAATTCCTTCGGGGCAAAGCGACGTCATCAGGTTTCAATCGGGGTCTGACTTTGTTTTGCAATCTCAGTCCCTGACTGTGACTAGCGGCGGGGTGCGATTCGCTGCGGTGGTTGGAGCGACAGAATCGGGGGTGTTTGGTAGTGCTTTGCCGGTAGTGTCTAAAAACCCCGCCACATCTCATCGTGTCGGGCCTGATTACGTGACGGTCACGGCCATCACGTCGGGTGGGCAGATTTCAGGAAGGGGCGGAAGTGGAGGTTGTTCGCGTGTCGGGCGCTAGCTCGGGAGGTCACGCAACAACGGTATCCGGCGCGCAAAACAATCACCGGATGCTTCCGGCTGGCGTGTATTATCTCAAGATTGAAAATACTGACAACTCAACCACAACAGGTGTGTATATGCTGGAATGGGAAGAACTGTGAGACAGAAAACAGAAGATTTTGACGGAGTAGGATTTTACACGGTAGAGTCTCTTAGCGAGAATATCCATATCCGCGCCGATGGGTCGATTGTGTGCCTGAATGTGCCTATCGCTCGAACGGGTAGGATGGTGTATGGCCCTGGGGAGACGCCGGTTAAGATCGGCCGCGATGGCATGGCGTATGTCTATCGGGATGCGGATGAGCTTTTGCGCCCGGAAACAATCGCCAGTTTTGCGGGGGTGCCGGTGACTGATGACCATCCGCGCGAGGATGTGACGCCGGATAACTGGCGGAAATATGCCGTGGGTACGGTAACTAACCCCCGTGCGGGGGTAATGCCGGGCGATGAGTCGGTTAATCTGATTCTGGCAGATCTGGTTATTAATGACAAGAAAGCCATTGAGCTAGTTAAATCAGGAAAGCGAGAGGTATCGTGCGGGTATGATGCGGACTATGAACAAACTGCGGATGGAGAGGGTAAGCAATCAAATATAATTGGCAATCATGTTGCATTAGTGGAAAAAGGCCGATGCGGCCCCCGCTGTGCAATTAGGGATAGTGAATTTCAACCACAGGCAAATAAGGAGCCTAATTTTATGACGCAAGCGAAGTCCATTCTGGAGCGTGCGCGGAGTTTCTTCAAGGACGCAGAATCCGAATTGGAGAAACTTGCGGAAGGCGTTCCGGGTGAGCAGGAAAAGGAAACTCACATTCATTTCCATTTGGGTGAAAACGGCCTGAGTGACGATGCGGCGGGAGAGAAGCCGGAAGGTGAGGGGGTCCAGCCGGATGAAGTGAAGGACGAAGATCCGGTTGAAGCGCGATTTGCTGCGCTGGAGTCGCAACATCAGGAAATCCTTGCCAAGCTGGCGGAAATGGCTGAAAAGCTGGCGGCTGTGACTGGTGCGCAAGACGAGGAGCCGGAGGAAGTGATCGAAGATCAGCCGGAGGAGACGAAGGACGAAACGCCGGAGGAGGGCCCTGAAAAGGATATGTGCGGCACCAAGGATTCCGGTGCGATGGTTGCTTCGTGGAATAAGCTGATTGCTGACGCGGAGATTCTTGCACCGGGCCTGAAGATGCCGACGATGGACGCCAAGGCTACCCGGAAATCTACGGTGGACAATATGTGCGCCATGCGCCGCAAGGCGATGGATGCTGCGTATGCGTCGAAAGACGGTAAGGCTATCATTGATGCTGTGTCGGGCGGCTGTGATTACTCTAAGGCTGATTGCAAGGACGCCGCGCTGATTTTCGCGGCCGCAGTGGGCGCGAAAAAGCTGGCGAATAACCGCGCGGCTGTTGGTGACGCAAAGAAGGACGCCCCGAAGTTCGGTGGTAGTAAAATGACGATTGCAGAAATGCAGGCGCGACATAATGCCTTTTGGGCTGGTCGCAAGTAAATAGCCATTCAACCCACGAAAGGAAAAAATATGGCTGAAACTCAAAAGGTGCGCGCCGCTACTCGCGATGTCGCTTACGCTTTCCGTATGCCGCAAGGTATTCCGGGTGACGTTAACCGAATTCATCCGGTGAGCGTCGTGGCCGAAAAGAACGATGCAACTAACCCCGTTGCTCAATATGGCTATCCGGTTGTTGCTAGCTCGGCTAATAACTCGGTTCGCGGCCTGATCGCTACCGATACCGCTGTCACCAAGATTCACGGTGTCGTCGCCCGTCCTTATCCGTCGCAATCGTCCGCCACCGGCTTTGGTGTTGGCGCCCCGGATGCTGGCGCCATTGTTGATAACGTCCGGGCTGGCTTCGTTTTCGTCCAACTGCCGGCTGGTTCGACTGCCCCGACGAAGGAAGGCGCCGTCTATGTTTGGATCGCTGCTACCGCGGGCGTGAACGTGCAAGGAGGCTTCCAGTCCGCTGCGTCGGCTGGCAATACCGTTGCCATCACTAACGCTCGCTTCGTTGGCGGCATGGACGCCACTAACGTTGCTGAAATTGAAATCTTCCGCGCTTAATAAGGAATAAGTATGCTGACTTTTGATGGTGCCCAAAACGCTGTGATTGATGCTATCGGCACGATGCGCGGCAAGGCGTTTGATCAGGCTTACCGCACTTCGGGCGGCCGTACCGTGGACTCGACTGGTGCTTTCCTGATTGGCGAGCTGGAGCGTCTTGATCAAACGATCAATATGCCGCTGGCGTCGGTCACGTACTCGCGTGATATTCCGATGCGTACCGACGTGGGTATCGGCGACGAAGCTGCGTCGTTCACCCTGTCGAGTTTCGCTGCTAGCGGCATGACCGGCAATAGCGCGGCTAACGGTGGTAAGTCGTGGTCTGGCAAGCAGTCCAATCAAGCTGGCGGCGTGGGCGTGGATATCCGCAAGATTACCCAGCCCCTGGCCGTGTGGGAGATGGAGCTGAAGTTCTCTATCCCTGAGCTTGAGTCGGCCGCACGTCTGGGTCGCCCGATCGACGCTCAGAAGCTGGATGCCCTGAATCTCAAATTCCAAATGGATGCCGATGCTCAGGCGTACATCGGTGACGCTGACACCGGCGCTAAAGGTCTGCTGAATAGCTCGCTTGTCACTAACGTGTCCAACGTCGTCAACGGTGCCAGCGGCTCGGCAAAGTGGACTAGCAAGACCCCGGCCGAAATCCTGAATGATGTCAATGAGCTGATTACGTCGGTCTGGACTGCTTCGGGCTTTGCCGTGATGCCGGACACCATTCTGATTCCGCCGCAGCAATTCGGCTATATCAGCACCCAGACCATTTCGTCGGCTGGCAATGTCTCGATCCTGAAGTATCTTCTGGAGAATAACATTCTCGTTACTTCGGGCCGTGGCACGATCAGCATTCAGCCAGTCAAGTACGCAATGGGCGCGGGTACTGGTGGCACTATCGGCGTGTCGGGCAACTTCGATCTGATGATGGCTTACGCCAAAGATCCGAAGTACGTCCAATTCCCGATCACCCCGCTGCAGCGCACCCCGGTGCAGTACGTTTCGTTGTACCACGCTACCACGTATTACGCGCGTATCGGTCAAGTCGAAGCTCGCTACGGGGAAACTTTCGGCTACCGCGTGGGCCTGTGACCTAAAAACAACATAGCGTGGCATCCTCACGCTTTGAGGCCGGCTCTCAAAAGGGGCCGGCTTTTTCTTGCGTCTGTGCTATATTGAGTGTGTGGCTAGGGTAGCTCCCGAAAGGGCGGGTAATCCACCGCCTTGCCACGCTTCATCACGGATTGATCAAGGATAAAGATGCAAATCACGCTTTTTAATTTCAACGGCTTCACGGTTCGTGCGGTCACGCTTCCCAATGGTGAGCCGGGCTTTGTCGGCAAGGATGTCGCCGATCGACTCGGATACGCCGATACGGTGAACGCTATCAAGCAGCATTGTCGTGGGGTGGCGATTCACCACCCCATCCAAGACGCTCTAGGATGCGCTCAGCAGGCGCGAATCCTGACTGAGCCTGATGTGATGCGGCTGATCGTTTCTAGCAAACTGCCCGAGGCCGAAGCTTTTGAGCGGTGGGTTTTCGAGGAGGTTCTACCGTCGATCCGCAAGACTGGGGCGTATGCGGTCCCGACTGCCGCGCCCCAAGCCATGCCGTCGTCTGTGGAGGCTATGCAGGTGGCTGACGCTCTGGCGACCATGCTGCGGCTTGAAGGGTCTGCGCGGAATGACTCTGGCTGAACTGGCTGAGCTTCTGGCCGATTGACATACCCTTTCCCGTGTACCACCCGCTTAGGCGGGTTTTTGCTTTTGTATAATGGCGAAAAGGAGAAGTTATGGCACGACCACGAAAGATTATCGAGGATTCAAAAATTCTTAACGATGAGGCTATTGATAGGTCAGAATCTGTTAAGGATCAAGAAGTAACGGTTGAAGATGGGGAAATTTCCCATTTTGTAAAGGTACATGCGCCGGTTCGGTGCAATGTTCGCCGGCAGTCGGGGGAGGTGGTGACGCTGATTGAGGGCATCAATGAGGTGCCTGAGGATGTGGCAGATCATTGGTACGCTGCTGCTCACGGTGTCGTGAGGGTGTGATGATTACGCTTGATGCTGTGACCTTTCGTGAGCTGTTCCCGGAATTCCGGGATGTGGCCGCGTACACCGATCCGATGGTGGGGCTGTGGCTAGAGATCGCCGGAAAGCTGCATGATGCTGATCGTTGGGGCAATCTGATCGACTACGGCGCAGGGCTTTTCGTTGCTCACAATCTGGCGCTATCGGCGATGGACGGGCGAGCCGCTGCGGCTGGTGGTGCGCCTGGGCAGGCTGCAAGCGGCATTGTGTCGTCTAAGTCGGTGGATAAGGTGTCGGTGAGCTATGACACCAGCGGCGCGGCTGAAGCGGGAATGGGGGCGTGGAATCTGACTAGCTACGGCACTCGATATATCCGGCTGGTGAATCTGATTGGTATTGGCCCGATTCAGGTGGGCGCGTCGCCGGCAATCCAGTCCGCTGCGGCAGGCGCATGGACGGGGCCGGGGATGTGGCCGGCATGAAGTCGCTTAAGGTTACAGGGCAAGGCATGGATAAGGTCATGGCGGATCTTGCCAAGCTGGCGAAAACGGATGTGTTGGTGGGCTTTCCCGAGGGCGCTCCGCGTGCAGATGCTGAAGGCCAGACTAACGCACAGCTTGCGTACATCCATGACAATGGGGCGCCTGAACGGAATATCCCTGCTCGCCCTTTCATGCAACCGGCGATGGACGAGTGCAAGGAGGCGCTAGGGGACAAGGCCGGCCAGATGCTTAACGCCATCAATCAGGGGCGGGATGTTGTCGATCAAGGATTGCACCAGATTGGGCTGATTGCGTCAACATCGATCAAGGAAAAGATCAATAGCAATATCCCGCCTGAGCTGTCGGATCGCACGATTGAAGAGCGGCAGGCGCGAGGCGTGACGCGGACTAATACGCTGGTGGACACTGGCGCGATGAGAAACGCTGCAACCTATGTGATTAGGAATAAGTGATGCCTACGCTTGATGTTGGTTGGGTGGCGATGGACCCGGCTTTCGCGGACGGCTTCGACCTGATCCGCAGAAACGAGGCGGTGAACGGGTATGGTGAATCCACTGTGACCGAGCGCGCCATGGGGAAGAAATACGGCACGATCACGCAGACTGAACCGCAGGGCTTTGATCGGCGCGACGACGGCACTATTTCCATGCGCGGGCTGTCGATCGTGACCACAGCTCAGGTTCGCAGCGCGTCGAGTGGCAATCAGCCGGACATCATCGTGTGGTGTGGTGAGCGGTACACGGTCACACGGGTGGAGCCGTATCACCGATTCGGCAGGGGCTTTTATCAGGTACTAGCAGAGATTCAACAGAGTCAGGCAGGGGTGCTGTGATGGCGAAGCATGTGCATCTATGGCAGACCCGTGACGGATGGGTGACGGTCAAGCCAAACGGCCCCGACAAGAAGGGGGCTCACGTCAAGATTGGCGAGGTGGGCAAGATTGAAGCGGGGATGGGCGGGAAGTTCAACGGCCAGAAGCTAGGCGAGATCCGTAAATCCTTCACGGGACCGCAGAGCCATCAGGCAAAGCCTTACAGTGAGCCGGTTGACAAGCCCGAGCCCAAGTCCCAGAATGCGGAGCAAGGGGCCACGAAGCCCGCCACTACCGCCAAAGGATCAGCCATGACCACGAAGCCCGCGCACATCCTCTCCACTGAAAAGACTTGGGGTATCGAAAATTGGGATAAAAACATCTCTTCGGACGGAAATGTGATCCGCTTGAATGGTCTGGCCGCCGTCAAGGCTGCCCGCATGGCGGGGTTCAATCCGGGGCTTAATGGATCAGGTGGCATTATTGCCGGCAAGTCTCTGGAAGAAGTGAAAGGTAAAATTGCTGAAGTGGTCCAAAAAGAGGCCGACAAGTCCCAAAAGTTCGCGCAAGCCAATGAGGCGAATAACGCTGCGCTGCGGGCGGCGGCTGCGTCTCGGGTTTACCTGAATGTGCCTTTTGCGGAAAAGGAAAAGGCTAAGGCGGCCGGCGCAAAATGGGATGCGGATAAAAAGAAGTGGTATGCCCCCACTCCCGAGGCAGCGCAAAAGCTGGCGAAATGGTCGGCGACGCCTGCCCCTGCTCCTTCTGCCTCTTCTGCTGGGAGGGCTTTGGCAGAACTGAAGGCGAAGGCCGAAGCATATCGTCGTGATATGCTGGAAGGGGGCGGCGGATTTAATCCTTTTGAATCGCAGATCCGCGATCTTGAGGCTAAGCAAAAAGCGGAGTTTGAAAAGCGTAATGGCAGTTAACAGCACGCAGGCAGGCTACCTAACGGGCTCTACGGGCCCTGTTTATGACTCGCCGCTAGACAGGGTAATTCACGACGTTATCGCGGGCGTCACGGGCCTTCCAGGGGCTCTAATCCGCCCTCGCTGGCAACCCGAGCCGCCAGCTACTCCAGATATTGCGGTGAACTGGATTGCCTTCGGGAATATGGGGGAGAAGCGCGACACCTTCGCCCATGTCTCAGAGATCAAGCAGGGCGACATGGGACAGGACGTGACACGGACGGAGGAAATCAAGTTCCTCGTGTCCGTCTACGGGCCTCGATGCAACGAGTATGCCGCGATACTCGCCGATGGTTTTATGATCGGGCAGAACCGCGACGGACTAATCGATTTAAACGCATCAATCGTCTACTGCACTGACGCCATTACAGCCCCGGCGCTGATTAACGGCAAGTGGGTTAAGCGAGCGGACATGGAGGTTATGGTAAGGCGCAGAACGTCTAGGCGTTATAATGTGGCGGCCATTAAGTCGGCGAATATCTCGCTGGATAATGAAAGTTATTTAACCGCCATTACGAAAGGTCAATAAATGGCTACTGCTCTGCCGGTTTCTCGGCTTATCAAGGTATCTGTCAACCTGACGCCGAAAGCCGCTCAGGGGCAGAATATCTCTTCTCTGCTTATCCTGGGTTCGTCGGATGTGATTGATACGGTCGAGCGCATGCGGTCGTATTCCTCGCTTGACGCGGTGGCCGCTGATTTCGGAACTACGGCATCCGAATATCTTGCTGCTAATCTGTGGTTTAGTCAAACCCCGCAGCCAACAGACCTAAAAATTGGTCGATGGGTTTCGTCGGCCAGCAAGGGCAAACTTGTTTGCGCCACGCTGTCAGCAGCGGGTCAAACCATCTCGACGTGGCAGGCAATTACGGCCGGTGCCTTCCGGTACATCAAAGACGGCGGAACGCTTACGGCTGTGACCGGTTTGAATTTCTCGGCTGCGGCCAATCTTAATGCCGTGGCTGGGGTTATTCAAACAGCAATGACGGGCGTTACTGTGACGTGGAATGCCGCTTATTCGCGGTTCGAGTTCGCCTCCTCGACCACGGGCGCCGCGTCGTCTGTCGCGTTCTTGCAGGCTCCGGTTAGCGGGACTGATATCACTACGATGATCGGCGGCCTGTCCACTAGCTCGGGAGCGTATCTCGTGGTCGGGCAGGCGGCAGAAACTGCGCTTGCGGCCGTGACCGAATTTGATAGCCGGTTCGGCCAGTCGTGGTATGCCTTGCACATGGCTAACGGTGCGGTTAACTCGGATCATCTCGCTGTCGCGGCGTACATCGAAGCCAGCACTACTAAGCACGTGTACGCGGTCACGACGCAAGAGGCGGGCGCTATGGTGTCCACGGATACGACTAATATCGCCTACCAACTAAAAAACCTCAAGTACAAGAAGTGTTTTGTTCAATACTCGTCGTCTAGCCCTTATGCTGCCGTGAGTGCGCTGGCTCGAATCCTGACCACGGATTACACGGCCAACAACACGACGATTACCCTTATGTTCAAGGGTGAGCCGGGGGTGTCGGCGGAAACTATTAATTCCTCTCAGGCCAATAACCTCGCTGCGAATAACTGCAATGTGTTTGTTAATTACAACAACAACACGGCAATTATCCAAAATGGCGTGATGGCGTCGGGCGACTACGCGGATACGGTTCTTGGAACCGATGCTCTGGCTATCGAGTTGACGACCGAGCTTTATAACCTGATGTACGCCTCGGTAACGAAGATTCCCCAAACTGACGCGGGGATGAATATCCTGATCAGCAAGTGCAATCAAGTCTGCGAGCGGTACGTTAATAATGGCCTTCTGGCTGGGGGGGTCTGGAACTCTGGTGGATTCGGCTCGCTGTCTCAAGGTGATTTCCTTCCGGCTGGTTACTACTGCTACGCTGGCCGGATGGCTAATCAATCTGCGGCGGATCGTGCGGCGCGTAGGTCTACTACTATTCAGATTGCTGCGAAGCTGGCCGGCGCTATTCACGAAGTCGTGGTCGGCGTCGTGGTCAATCAATAAGGGGTAAATGATGGGAATGGTTTATAGCTTCCTTGATGTTAACGCGGCCCTTGTTGGGCCGGGCGGCTTCATCAATCTGGGCTCTGGTGCGGGCAACGCTGAAGAGGGTATTACGATTGCCCCGACGGGTGACAAGAACACCATGACTATCGGCGCAGACGGCTCGGGTATGCACTCGCTGCACGCCGACAAGTCTGGCACGATCACGGCTCGATTCCTGAAGACCTCGCCGACCAATCAGCTTCTGGCGGCAATGTACATGTTTCAGACCGCCAGCGCCAGCCAGCACGGGCAGAACGTCATCACGATCACCGATTCCCGCGGTGACGCCGTGGTGTGCCGTAGCTGTGCGTTCAAGAAGGCCCCCGACCTGAACTACGCAAAGGAAGGCGGCATGGTTGAATGGGTCTGGGATGCCGTCTATATCGACCGCACGCTAGGCGAGTAATACCTAGCGGTATAATTGGGGCGTCCAATTCGGGCGCCCTTTTTATTTGGAGAGAAAATGACCAATCCCGATCAGATCATCGAAGCCGCCATCGTTGCAGCCGGCGCCAACGTAGCGCCGCGCGTAACACCGGCTGATGTGGAGGCCAACATCGCCAGCGAGCACTACTTCACGGCCGCTCACGGCGTCCATGGGACGCATGAGGTTCCAGGTAATAGCGAGGGTTGGAGCATCCCCCCGTCCCTCGACCTTCTGATGTTCTGCGTGCTGGTGCTGCAAAACGGCTGCACCGTCACGGGCGAGAGCGCCTGCGCCAGCCCGGAGGGCTTCAATACCAAGATCGGGCGACGCATCGCCCGCGAAAACGCTATGGCGAAGGTCTGGCCGCTTATGGGATATGCACTTCGCTCTAAGCTGGCTGGAAAGGAATGACCATGACTGAAATCGAAATCAACGGCCAGACTTATAAGCACGGCAAGCTTGACGCCCGAAAGGCTTTCCACGTCGCGCGCCGACTTACCCCGATCCTGGCGGGTATGGCTAAGGCGGCTCAAGCGATGGAAACGGCTAGCCCTGAGGCGCGAACGGCCGTGATGCTGGATTGCCTCGCTGAGGACATCTCGGATATCCCAGATGAGGCGCTGGATTACGTGATTGATGCGTGTCTGGCGGTGGTGTCGCGTCGGCAGGACGACGGCCGGTATATGTCGGTGATGACTCGCGGCAATCTGCAGTTCGCGGATATCGGCATGGACGAAATGATCCAACTGACCGTAAACGTTGCAATGGAGGCACTGGGCGGTTTTTTCGGACTGCTGGGCGGCGGCTCTGGCTCGAATCCCAGCTAACGAACCACGGCGCGGCGGGGGCGACTCTGCTTGAGATGCATGATGGCGAGGACTGGCTAATGCGCCCCGTGATGCAGGGAATGTGCAAATATGAATCCCTGATTGACGGAACGCTAGAACTTGAAGATATTGTGCTGATGAATGAAGCGATAGATATTCGCGAGGAAAACCACTACAGGATTAGAAAGGCGATGGAAGATGTCAAGTGAAGTAATCCGCGAGTATCTGTTTAAGCTGGGGTACTCAGTCGATAAGACCAGCGAGAACAAGACAAAGACCAGTTCCAAGGCGATGGAATTGGGGATGAAGCGCCTTTCTGTCGCCTTCCTGGCGGTCGGCGCTGCCGCTGTTGCGATGGTCGGGCGGTTCAGCTCCCAGATGGACGCCCTGTACCATGCATCCAGGCGCGCCGATTCCAGTGCTAATAATCTGCAAGCCCTGGAGTATGCTGCAGAGCGTGTCGGGATTCAGGGCGGACGACTGACCGACATTCTTGGCGGATTGAATGATTCTCTTCAATTAGACCCCGGCAAAAAGGGGATGATTGAAGCTATGGGTATTGACACCGCTCAGGATAAGGCGCAAGTATTGGTAAAGCTTATGGAGAAACTATTCTCCATGAACGACACTATTGGCGCGAAGTTTGCGGGCGATCTGTTGGGGATGTCTCAACAGGAGTATCTGCAGCTCAAACGAAATCGTTCAGAGTTTTATAAGGCGGTAGAAGACAAGCAGCGGGCGCAGCAAGATTCGGGCGTCGATATGGACAAGGCGGCAGAGGCCGGCCATAGGTACGCCAATGCGTTAAAGAATATCACGGACCGCCTAGCCACCCTTCGGGACATCCTTAGCGTGCAGATGGTCGGCCCGTTTGAGTCTGTTGCCAAAGTCGTAGAGGACTCTATCGAGCGCATGACGAGGGTATTTACCCGATGGACTCAGGTAAGTGCAGCCTTTGGCAAGGGGTGGCAAGGGCTTAAAAATCTTCTGTCGGGCGATAAATCTGGCCTGAAGGATATACGAGAAGCCGGCGAGGATTTATCGTATGTGATGAGCGCCAAGGAACTATCCAAGGGGGGTCAGGCGCAGGCGGGCGAACCCCGCAAGACTGTTCCCGGATTAGCTCCTTCTGCCGCCACCACAGCCCCGGCCACCACAGCCCCGGCGCCCGCGTCTCCTTCTCCGTTAACAAAAGCCATGCAGATGATCCCACAGGAGGGGGTGGCATTCGCTAGGGCCGCTGCGGATCGTCTACAGGTTCCGATTGAGTTTATCCTAGCCCAGCTTAGAAACGAAGTCGGGCCTAAAATGGATAAGGCCATCGGAAAGTTTAACTTTGGCAACATTAAAGCGGGGAAAAACTGGGGGGGTGATACCGAGGAAAAAATTGTTCACGAGTATGATAAGGCCGGAAACAAATTTTTTATGAAGTCTGCTTTCCGGTCATACAAAACCCCAGAAGAGGGTGGAAAAGATTTTGCGGACCTGATTACCCGTATGTACCCGAAGGCGATAGGGGCTAAGACGCCCGAAGAGTTTGCCAAGGGGTTGCAAATGGGGGTGGGAGGCAGGCAGTACGCCACTGACCCAAAATACGCGGAGAAAGTGGCGGCAAATGCGCAGGCCTTGAACCCGACAATTCAAAATACGACCACATTCAATATTACCGGATCTGACCCAAAATCTATCGCTTCCAGCGTGGCAGGTATGCAAGACCGGGTTAATGCCGACTCGGTGCGGTATATGAGGGGTGATTTGCGATGAATATTATTGGCAATATCTCGCTGGCTGGGCTGGCCTATCAACAGTATCCTTTTCTCTCTAAGACAATCCAGCGCCAGATTGGCGACCTAATCCCGCATGTGGTTATTAGGGAGTCGCATGCGGACGAACTGGAAATCACCGACCATCCTATTCAGTTGGGCGCCGCGATCACGGATCATGCTTACAAAAAGCCATCAGAACTAACAATCGAATGCGGATGGTCTGATTCTCCGCCATCCAAAAACCTCTTGGAATCGGTGAAAACAATCGCCGGCTCGCTGTCTAATATTGGATCTGTGCTTACAGGAGCGGCGCCCAGCCAAAGCCGGGCCATGTATGATCTGCTGCTTAAACTCCAGGCCTCGCGGACGCTGCTTGCTGTGACGACGGGTAAACGCATGTATCAGAACATGCTGATTAAATCGCTGTCGGTGGCGACTGAACCTGATACCGAAAATGTGCTTATGGTAACTGCCGTGTTGCGGGAGGTGTTTATCGTCAGCACGCAAACAGCCACGATCAGCGTAAACTCAGGTAATCATGCTAATCCATCTCAGACGACCCCGAAAACCAATAATGGCGCCAAGTCCCTTACTACTGGAGCGGGGTTTGTGAAATGACGGCATACGAAATCCCCTTCTCTTCGATCACCGAAAAATTCTCCATCCAGCTTGGCGGGGTCGATTATGTTATTGATGTTCGCTGGAATAGCGAGTCCTCCTCGTGGGTTATGGACTTCTCCACCCCAGATGGGGCCGGCGTCGTTTATGGAGTCTCCTTGACCACGGGCGCCGATCTTCTGGAACAGTATGGATATCTTGGTATTAATGGAAGTCTCTACGTGCAGACAGACCACGAAACCAACGCCATGCCGACAGAGGATAATCTAGGCCAGACTTCGCACGTTTATTTTGTGGAGGACTAATGCAATACTGGCTCAGAAAAGCAACGCTGTACCTCAAGTCCGGGGAGAAGGTTTTAGACCTATCCCCGTTCCGTTTTACATTCCAGACTTTTCAGGTAGACGAGGAAACCCCAAATAATTGTCAAATCAGGGTTTATAACGTTTCTCGCGTAGAGATTGAATCTTTAACTAGAGAGTATACCGAGGTAATCCTCCAAGCTGGATACGAAGATTCTCACGGGGTTATTTTCAGCGGCAATATCCGGCAATTCAAGTTTGGCAAGGAGGGCCCCACCGATACTTTCCTTGATATTCTTGCGGCAGACAGTGATTTTCTTTTTAAGTATGGCAAGGCTTCCACCACTATACCGGCCGGCACGCCAAAGTCTGAGGCGTTGTCCATCGCCATCCAAGAGGCCAATAAATCCGTAAAGGATGAGGCAGGGAAGGTCGGGAAACCTGCGTCTAATGTATCAACAGGGCAACTAGGCCAATACCCTAAAACGGGCTTTGGCGGCATCTATCCGCGGGGGAAGGTCATGATGGGGAGCATGGCGGACATCTTCAGAAATTACGCTGAGGCATCAGCCTGCACCTGGGGTATTAGTAACGGCGTGGTGAATATCGTTCCTTACGCGTCTTACCTTGACGGCGCCCCGGTTGACATTAACGCGGCAACCGGGTTAATTGGGTTCCCCGAAACAACAGAAGACGGAATAAAACTAAAGTCGCTGCTAAACCACAAGATATTTCCTGGGATGAGAATCCGTCTAAATAACAAGGAAATCAATCAAACCGTCTTGGCAAATAACGCCCTGCCGGTGGCTTATAATTCCTACACCAAGACGCAGTTAATGGCGTCAATTGCTCATGATGGCCTATACCGTGTATATGTCGCAGAACACGAAGGAGATACGCGCGGGGCGAATTGGTACACAAACATTGTGGCCTTAGCGATTGACGAAAGCTCAGGCGAAGTAAAGGCGAAACAGTAATGGATCGTAGAGAAAGAGTAGAGGACCAATATACCGCTAACCTGTCAATGTTGACGGGGTGGCAGGCGAAAATGTGGACTGCCCTGCCGGGAAAGCTATTCAACTACAGCCCGACAAAAAACACGGTGTCGGTTCGGCTGGCTATCCTCCTCAAGCAGCGGCATGCGGACGGATCTTACTCGTCGGTTCCGATCCCTGATCTACTGGACTGCCCGGTGTGTTTTCCTGGCGGGGGTGGGTTTTCGCTTACCTTCCCCCTTCTCGATAATGACGAATGCCTCGTGGTCTTCGCCTCCCGGTGTATTGACGAATGGTGGCAGTCCGGCGCCGACCGCAATGAACAGTTCGAGTTCCGAATGCATGACCTGTCGGACGGGTTCTGTATTCCCGGCGTGCGATCTGTGCCCAACGTGCCGGGCAGCATCTCCACAGCTAACGTGCAGCTCCGCTCTGATGATGGTCTGGCGTTTATCGAGGTCGCGCCTAGTCACAACGTAAAGGTAAAAACCCCCGCCACTGTCACGGTGGTAGCGGAGACGAAAGTAATACTCCAGACCCCCATTGTCGAATGCACGGGGCAGTTGAAGGTGTCCGGCCTAATGACGTACACCGGGGGCTTGTCTGGCTCTGGCGGCTCGTCTATCGCGGGCGGGCTGGGTGTTGACGGGATTTCCTTTGGCTCTCACAAACACACTGGCGTGCAGTCAGGCACGGGGACGACGGGAGGACCGACCGCATGAGATATCGCGCATTAGCCAAATCTGGGGATATGCAGTTCGGCCGATCCGGGTTGTATTTAGTGGACTCGCCTGCGGCTGTTGCTCAGGCGGTCAAAACCCGCTTAAATCTGATGTCTGGGGAATGGTTTTTGAACCTTTCTGAGGGCACGCCATACGGGACGGAGATTCTGGGCACTCTTACGCAAGGCACGAGAGATGCCGCGATTAAATCCCGTATTTTGGAGACTCCCGGAGTTCAGGAGATCGTTGATTACTCAAGCAGCGTAACTAATCGGGTTATGACGGTATCCGTTACAGTCTCGACGCAGTATGGTTTGGCAACGGTTGAGCAGGCATTTTGATAAAATAGCGCGATGGCACTTACTCCGACAATAACCAGCTCAGGAATTACCGCGCCGGCATACTCCGATTTGCTGGCGGAGCTGCAGGCGTCTTTTCGTTCGATATTTGGCTCTGATTCGTATCTAGAGCCCGATTCGCAGGATGGGCAATGGGTTGCTATTCTGGCAAAGGCGATGGATGACAGTAATCAGGCCGCCATCGCATGCTGGAATAGCTATTCCCCGACCAACTCGCAAGGGACCCAGCTTTCTAGTCTCGTCAAGATCAACGGACTGAAGCGCAATACCGCCAGCAATTCACAGGCTACGGTCCGTGTTTCTGGTACGATTGGGACCACTATCACAAGCGGTAAGGCGCGAGACGATCTAAGCAACGTCTGGGCGCTTCCTTCGTCGGTCACGATCCCGTCCGCTGGCTATATCGATGTCACGGCGACGTGCGAGACGCTTGGCGATATCTCTGCGCCTGCGGGCACGATCACTCAGATTGCGACGCCCACGCGAGGATGGCAATCCGTCACTAATCTAGCTGCGGCATCTCCTGGTGAAGCGGTGGAGGCCGATGCCGAGCTTCGTGCGCGACAAAAAGTGTCAACGTCTCTGCCTAGCAAGACTGTGACGGCTGGCATGCTTGGCGCCTTGCAGGCTCTTCCGGGCGTGACCGAGGTCAAGGTGTATGAAAACAACACGGCGGCAGTAGATGCTAATGGAATCCCCGCGAGATCGATAGCGGTGGTGATTAGTGGTGGGGTCACAACGTCAATTGGTCAAACGATTATGACGAGTAAGACTCCAGGTGTTCCGACTCATGGGGCATTGTCGGTCAGTGTTGCTGATGGTCAGGGCAACACCTACGCTATTAACTACGCCAATCCGACGCCTGTCACCATCGGCATCAATATCACGCTGCACAGCTTCGATGGCTACTCTTCTGTCGTGGCAACCGAGATTAAAGCGGCGCTAGTGAACTACATCAATGCTCTGCCTTTTGGCGATGATGTGATGCTGTCTCGTCTTTATCTCCCCGCCCAGCTTTTCGGGGTCGGTAATGCGGTCACGTTTGAGCTGGTGTCTATGACCATTAACCGCAACAGCGGAACTTTCGCAGCGTCAGATGTTGCCATCGCTTACAACCAGACCGCCACGGCTACAGCGAGCGGCATCACGATCACGGTGATTTAATGGCGCTTGACTATACCACGCTCATTACTAGCCAGCACGCCGACAAGCCAAAGTTTGCGGCAGTGGTCGCGCTTACGGCCGGCTATTGGGGGTCGATGCGCGATCTGTACCGACAGATACCCGCGTTGTTCGATTTGGATTCGGCGGTTGGCGCTCATCTGGATTATGTCGGCGAATGGGTTGGGTTGTCACGCCAGCTTAAGGCGCCAATCGCGTCGGCTAATTACTTTTCCTTTGATGTGGCGGGGCTCGGGTGGAATCAGGGCAACTGGAAACCCGGCTTTGCATCGGCCACACAAATCGCCAAACTAGACGATATTAGTTATCGTGCCGCGCTTCGCTTGAAGATCGCTGGAAATCAATGGGGCGGAACGCTTGGCGAATTTATTGGCCGGCAAATGCTATGGGAGCATGCCCTTACCCCCAATGTGATAACCTATATCGATAACCAGAATGGAACTTTTTCTGTACAAGTAACGGGGCCAATTCCAAGTGATTTCCTTAAGACCGCGATTCTTCAGGAACAGTTGTTCCCCCGTCCGATGGGCATTTCTCTTTCGTCGATTACTTACGTATAATGGCTAATCAATACCTTCCTTTTGCCGTTGGGACGTCGCCCAACACCATGACTTATTCAGCCTATGCCGCGCTTCCGGCTGTTGGCACTGGGTTTGTTTCCGGCGTGGCTTCGTCGGAGCAATTCAACACGCTGATGCGTCAGGTGTCGGTCCCCGCGTCTGGCCTTGCTCAGTGGGCTAGCGAGACTTCTGGTATTAACGCGGTTGACGATGGTAGTGTCACGAACTTCAAGAGCCTGATTAACTCAGCAGTATCGGCGCGACTTGCGGCTTATCTGCCCCTCACCGGCGGAGCCATTACGGGGAGTCTGACCCTTCCGGGGGCGTCTGGCCTCAACGGATTCATGGGCGGAACGGGGGACGGAGCGAGTTACACGACGTTTAACTTTGTCATGCGCGGCTGGTGGGGGTTGGGTATGACGGACTACACCAATGCCGTGCGAGGGTATTACGATTTCCGCACTGGCAAATGGGACACGCTGGGAGGGTATTACGTCAACGGCGTTCGCACGTGGGATGCCACCAACTTTGACCCCGGCAATTACCTCCCTTTAGCTGGCGGCACAGTTACTGGTGCGCTGACCGTTAATGGCTCGGTAAAGGTCTCGACCGCTGCTGCGGCGGATGCGTCCTCGAGCGTCGCGAATACCCTTCACGTCACCAACAAAATCAATACTCTGTTTACTTGCTCCAACGGTAATACCGGATGGGCAAAATACTCGACCGGACAAATCGAGCAATGGGGTCAGGTCTATGTCGGCGACCTCGGAAGCAGTGGAACCTCATCGTATTTTACGTTCCCAATCGCATTCCCTAACGCCTGCAATAGCGTTCAACTCACCTGTTATGACGCAAACAACATCGGCCGGGCTATCCCTGCTGTAACTTCCGTTCCGTCTGCAACTGGCTTCACTTTCCGCCTTGACGAGGCGTCCACCCTTGTTCAAAACATCACGGTATACATTACCGCACGGGGTTACTAATGGGTATGTATTGGTCTAAATCAAAGCTCGGCTTTTTCTGCCATGAAATCCACGGCGATAGTATGCCGCATGATGCCGTGGCAATCAGCGATTCTGAATACCGGCAAGTAATCGAGGATCAGGCGCAAGGCATGATAATCTCCTGCTCCAATAGCGAAATGCCTAACACCGTATCTCCGTTGGATCTTCCTATTTCTTTTGATGAAGTAAAAGTTAGGTTTACCGGACTGGTGCAGCGTGAGATTGATTCTCTAGCTGCCTTATGGGGATACGATTCAGTGCTGAGTGCGGCCACGTATTCGGCCAGCTCGATTCCTCGATTTAAACAGGAGGCCCTGGCCTTGCTGGCATACCGGGACGCCATGTGGGCATGGGCTAATACGTTTACAGATCCTGGCGTAATGACTGTGCGAGAATTTTCCGAGCGTATCGGCGCGATCATGGCCCCTGCCCCGGCCAAGCCCAACCGACCGGGGGAATAATGTCCGATCACACTGCGTCTGGCGCCGTGGCCGGGTCTATATCCAGCGGCATAGTCGGGGCCTTGGCGGTCCTGGGCGTGCCCTGGGATTTGCTCGTCTGGGGTGTGATCGGTTCAATTTTCGGCCTGTCGTGGGCGCCTGAGGCGGGCCGGCTTCGAGCCATTTTCCTATTTTCTTGTTCTGCTTTATCCTCAGCCAAATTCGGGGCCGCTCTGGCTGCGTGGCTGTTTAAGTCAAACCTAGATATTGCCGGCGCTATTGCCTGCGGTCTGGGTATAGTTATGCACCCGCTTTTGGCGGCAATCGTTGAATCGATCCCGTCCTATATAAAATCTAAGGCGCAAAAATGATGCAGTATCTCATTAACGCGGCAGTGGGAGGCTTCGCGTGTTTATGCCTAACGGCTCTTTTGATTCGGCTTAATCACCTTTCATGGCAAACACATAATTGTTTGATCGTGGGACTGCATGTCGGAATGGCAATTATGTGCGTTTTGCTGTTGTGGCGCTGCACCATTCTTCACGATAATGCCGGATTGTTTGATCTGGTCGCGACATCTAACATCTCTTTGTGGGTGTTTTATTCAATGGAAGAATGGGTCGATAATCGCCCACCTCAGAGGTTTGAACGATGAGCGCACTATTTTCTTTTCTCGGCTCGGCTGTATTTCGCTGGCTATTCGGCGAGATACTTGGAATAGTCAAGGCCCGCGAAGAGCGAAGCGCTGAAATCGCTATGCTGCAACTACAGCACACGCTAGACCGTGAGCGCGAAGAATGGCGCCGGCAGTCCGTCAAAGAGGCGGCAGATCAAGGGGTGAAGCTGGTAGAAGCCCAATCGGTCGCGGCTCAGTCTCAGGTGGCCGATGTGATGATGTTGGAGGCTATGAAGCAGATCGGTACGCCATCGGGCATCAAGTGGGCAGACGCATGGAATAGCGCCATCCGCCCCGGTCTTGCCACTGCGTCCATCCTTCTGCTGATTGGTAACGCGATCTGGCCTCAGACCGTCATCATCACCGGGCTTTTCGGCGAGATTGTGGCGGGCGTCTTGGGGTTGTACGTGGGTGGTAGAGTTCACGTCACGGGACGATAAAAAAAGGGGCTCTAGGCCCCTTTGTTGTTTTAGCGCTACCGGATAACTACAATCTCTGCGCCCGGATAATCCCGGCACGCCTGCAGATACTTCGCGCACCACAGCACAAAGTTCTTCCACAGCCCCCAACCGTTTTGGGCATCAAACTCCTCGAAGCGTCTTTTGTGCGTCACCATCAGCGCCAACCCCTTTTCTAGCGGCTCGATTATGTCGCGGGCGTGTTCCATGTTGTTTTCATCAGGGCGCCACAGGCAGGCATAAATTCCAGCCTCTTTTGCCATCACGCCAAGGTTGAGTGTAATGTTGGCGTCAAACACGCATTCATCGCCAACATACAGGTAAACATCCAGACTCATCTTTCTCTCCTTTGCCGCACCGTGCGGCATGCCTGAACTATGCCATGTCCTCGCGGATTGCGCAAGGGCTGAATATCAATCGTTCGGCAGCAGCTCGAACGGGGTGTCGCCGACCCACTGAAATGCGCCTTCTTCGGCGCGCATCATCTTGGGCGCCGGCATTTCGGCGGCGCATTGGCGCAGGGCGTCCGCCAGATCGGCGGCAATGATGACTCGGACGGCTTGAGCCGAGCGGAACAGGGTGAACTTGGTCATTTCTTTCTCCGTTGCGTTTCGTGTTGCGATGGATGAAGTATGCGCGATCCTGCCCGCCAGCGCAAGAGGCGAAAAGTGATCTTTTTCACGGCTGTGCTACAATGCGCTCGCTGGCCTTACCCGACGGGGGACAGGCGGTCGCTTCCACGCTCGGCCAGCACCTTCAACCGGAAGCATCGAAAGGCAAGCTATGAACGAAATCACGATCCTTGGCACAGTCGTCCGCCAAGACAAAGAAGGTCGATACAGCCTGAATGATCTTCACCGCGCATCTGGAGGGGCGGATAAGCACAAGCCGTCCAACTTTCTGCGGTCTGAGGGCGTCGCCGCATTCGTCACGGAGCTGGACAAGGCCGATGCTCACAATCGAGCATCGGTCACTAGCGTGAAGGGTGGCGTCAATCAAGGCACCTATGTGGCGGAGCTGGTGGTGTACCGCTATGCCGCGTGGATTGACGCGGAGTTTGAGGTAAAGGTTTATAGTGTTTTCCGAGATGTGGCGAACGGGGAGAGGGATCGAATCCGCGCCCATCTGGTTGCCGAGCAAGACCGCCAGCTCGCCCGCCTTGAGGCTCCGGCCATGACTGTCGCTCTAAAGGATGCACGAACCGAGCAAGGCAAAGAGACTGCGGCGCACCACTATTCCAATGAAATGGACATGATTAACCGGCTTGTGCTAGGTGCTACTGCAAAACAGTATCGGCTGTCTCACGGCATCGAGCCGGCGACCCCTTTGCGTGATGCCCTTATTGAGATGCCGGCGCACATCTCCGCCATTCGTGATCTTCAGCGCGCCAATCAGACCTTGATTGAACTGGGCATGGACTTCCAAAGTCGGAAAGAGAAGTTGTCGGCCTTGCTGCAGAAAAAGCATACCTTGGCAATGACTGATGAAGTCCTAAGGCTTAACGCACTGTAACCACTAGCCGGGCAACCGGCTTTTTATGACCGAAGACGACATCAAAGAATCGGCGCAAATCGCCCTTCCCCTTATCCTTCGCTTCGAGGGGCTGAGGTTGCGGCCGTACCTGTGTAGCGCAGGTGTGCCCACAATCGGCGTCGGCGCCACTTGCTACCCAGATGGCCGGCGTGTGGCCCTGTCCGATCCGCCGATCACTAACGCTCAGGCAATGGCGATGCTGCGCGAAGTGGTGGAGCGCGATTACATGCCGGCAGTGATCCGCTTATGTCCTGGCGCGGACACCCCGCGAAGACTTGCGGCGCTATGCTCCTTCGCCTATAACTTGGGTATCGGCGCGCTAAAGGGCTCCACCCTTCGCAAGCGAGTGAACGCTGGCGATTGGGCCGGAGCCTCGAAAGAGGTACAAAAGTGGACTCGCGGTGGAGGCCGCGTGCTAAAAGGGCTGGTGATACGGCGAGCGACTGAGGCCGCCATGATGCAATAAAAGCCCGCTATAGGGGATGAATTGGAGATCATCCCTCGATGCCCTCTCTTATTTCGCTCCTTCCGCCACAAGGTACAAGAAAGAGGCTACGGCGGAAATATGGACCGCCGTAAATATGATTTTTTCGCGAAGGCTCATCTTATTTTTTCTGCGGTAACTCCCGCCTGAAGATTGTTTCATAATTTGTTCAAAAAGCATGAGGCTACAATTAAGGCTTACACATGAATGCTGACACAACGTTAGGCGACAGATCGCGGATTAGAAAATCTTTTCCCCCCTCTAGTTCAGAGAGAATATCTAGTTCGCTTTCGCTGAGTCTAGCGATTTCCGGCGACAATCTCCAGTCTCCATCTGCGCGATAAATCACGCCCGCTGCGACTTGATGCGCCATGTTCTTTGAAATTTGATCCTGTTCCATACGGCTATTTTCCCTGTCTTTAGGACGAGCATAATTCGGCGGCGCTTGAGTTTGGCTTTAGCGGATGTGCAAAAAGCCTCTCTTTCGAAGTCTACGCGCCGGATGCCTGTGGGGCTAGACCGCCTCATGCTTTGCTGGTTTGCGCACGCAGCGCCATTAATTCAGCCTTCAGCGCAGCGATGTGCAGCGCATCCATTCGCGCATCCGCCTCCATCTCGCGGATAACGTGCCACACATCAGCAGAGACGTACAAGTCGCCGACAGTGCCGCGCATCCGCTGCGCTGCCTGCTGTGCTGCCTCCAGGTCAAGATGTAGACTTTGCCCGCGCTCGTGCGTGACGATGTGGGCGGCAATGGGAAATTGTTTCATGATTAATCCTCAAGCCCCGAAGGGCCGGTGTGTTACTCTGCGCGAATCAGTTGCTCGATCTTCTCAAGCTTCGCCTTCAACTCTTCGTTTTCCGCCTGAAGGTCGCTCACATTTGCAAGGGCATTCATGGACTGAATTGCTTGAGCCATCCCTCGTTTTTGCAGTTCATCCCGCTGCGCCTCCAGGTCCTTGACCCGCTGCACCAGATTGTCACGATCGTCAGCTAGGCGTGTGACATGCTCAATCAGCAAGGGCCCGCAGTGTCTGCCGAGCGAGCCGCACGGAAGTTTCCCTTCATCGTAGAGAGTTTGCGCAAAATCTGCGGCAGGCTGCCACTCATAATACAAGCCTTTCCGTTGATTACACTCCGTCTCCTTCTCTGTTAGCCGAAACATGGCATGCTGAAGCAGCATCTCCGCGCTGTATTCGTGGGATTCAATCATGGTGCGCAACTCCGCGATGGTGTAGGGGTCTTTGATTTGGCTAGTAGTCATGATTTATCCTATGTTGCCTGTTTACTCGCGGCGAAAGCCTTCAACCCACTCAAGGGCGTCCCGCCGATCCGCCTCAAGACGCGCGTTAATCGCGTCCTCTACGCGCTGTGCCAGCGACGGCGTATAGCTGTCGATAAGCATCGAAATGTCCTCCCCTGGCGGTGTAGTGATCCTCCAGCCGTCTTGATAGTCAGCCTCCCACTCCACGCAAATCGTGACGCCGTTCACCACGACATCTTGTCGATTAAGCGCAGGGCCGCGCACCACCGCGTCTAGCGCGTGCGTCATTGCCACCTCAATCGTCATCCCTTTGGCGATATGTTCGCCGAACGCCTTAACAGCGCGCTTTACATCTAGTTGATCCATTTTCTCTCCTTGTCGGCTTTCTTGCCGTGCCTCTAATGTGCCCTAGTCTGGGCTTGTCGTCAACATAAAAAAGCCCTCCGAAGAGGGCAAGTGCCGAAGCACAGGAGAGATCATTAATTATCGCATGCTCTCGCCCAGTTGGCGCCGCGTCGAAACCAAGCCAGCGCGGACATATAAGCGTCTTCATTAGGCGAGATTTTCAGAGGGCCTATCATCCGCTCGAATTCTTCGGTGATCTGATCATCCGTCAGCGGCTCGCGTGCCAGATCTAGGCTCCGTATAGTGGTATCTGTCATATTAGCCCTCAAAACTGCGTCATATACGCCACCGCCACACCATCCCGACGCGGCTGAATCATCAGCCCGCCGACATACGCGCCCACAGCACAGCCGGCAGCGTCGGCGATCAGATCCTTGGCGCTGGCGGTATGCCCCGGCTGACGCGAGTCCCAGATCTCTTTGCCGGCACCGACAGCCATGCACGCGCCGAATCCGATCTTGCGCGAATTGAATGCGATGGTGCCGATTGCGGCCATGCCGGTGCTAACGCCAAAGTGCTTGATCTTGTCCGGCCCCGTGAGCGAGTCTTGCGCATTCGCCGACATGGCGGCAGACAGGGTGATGATTGTCATGATTTGCTTGAACATTTTCTCTCCTTGAAGGCCGGGACATCCGGCCGTTTGGTTAATGGCCTGTTCAGGCTTCGTTCGGGCACCACTGGATGAGGCTACCCCACAGCTCTTGGGAGCCACAGTACGTGGGATGGGCCGCCTCTGCGGACTCCATCAGCCCTTCCGCATGGTCTTCCAGACCTGCAAAGGCATTGGCTCCGCGTCGGACCATCTCATCTGCGGCCGCAGCCACGAACAGAGCCCGCTTGATCGGGGCCGATATTGTGCCGGCTACGGCATCGGCCAGACGGGCGGTCTGGCTGACTCCCGGCCGGGAGAACCACGGTCCAAAGCCCGCTTCGTTCAGAAGTTCAGTGACGTTCATTTTCTCTCCTTGAAGGCCGGAACCGATCCGGCCATGTCTGAACTATGCCTGAGATTTTCTCAGGCCGCAACTCAAATCCTCATCGGCATCACGACTGCGCGGAATTTGTCACAGTCTGGGCGGGTAATGAGAACCGCGCCGGATGCGTCTCTGAATGCCAGTGTGACGAGGCTTTGGTCCATCGTCGACAGGGCCTCAGTCAGATAAGCGGCGTTGAAACCCACTTCAAAAGCCGGCCCCGCGTATTCAGTCGTGATTTCTTCCGCCGCGTCTTCGCCGCCGACCGACGAAGCAGTCAGCCCGAGCGATCCCGGTGCAACAGACATCTTTAGTCCTCGGAACTTTTCGCTCGTCATCAGTGACACGCGCTGAAGCGACGACAGCGCCTCAAGCCGTGACAGCGTGACCAGTTGATTGTTCATCTTCGGAATCACGCGGTTGTAATCGGGGAACTTGCCTTCCACCAGCTTTGTGACGAATTCCACGCCATCAACCGTGAAGCGCGCTTGATTCGCGGCGAACCTGACCAGCACCTTACTGGCGCCCTTGATCAGCTTGTGCAACTCAAGGACGGCTTTGCGGGGGACGATCACCTCCTGTCGATTCCGCTCGCCCGGCACGTCGATTTCAGTCATTGCCAGACGATGACCGTCCGTCGCTACCGTCGTCATCTTGCCCGACTCCAGCACGCACAGCATTCCAACGAGGTAATACCGCACGTCCTGCACTGCCATAGCGTAACCAATGCGATCAATCGCGGACTTTAGTGCCTTGGCGTCGATTTCCACGGTTTCCCCGAAGTCTGCCGACTCTTGCACGAGGGGAAAATCTTCAGCCGGCAAGGCTTGCAGCGTGAACTTAGACCGACCTGACTTCAGCACGGTTTTGCCCGCCGATTCTTCCAGAGTCACGACTTGATCGGCCGGCAGAGTGCGCAGGATGTCGGTAAGCTTTTTGGCGTTCAGGGTGGTGCTGTACGTGCCGGCATCACCGCCCAGCGCAGCGGATGCCGTCATCTGTGCTTCCAGATCACTGCCGACGAATTCCACTCCGCCACCAGTCCGGCGAATCAGGATATTAGTCAGCACCGGAATCGTGGCCTTGCGGGGCACGACGCTGGCGACATCGCCGATAGCGGCGAGTAGTTCAAAGGCTTTGGCCTGAATGAATTTCAATTTTCTCTCCCGGTTGATTGGCGCCCCGACTCGGAATCGAACCGAGAACTACGGATTACAAGACCGTTGCTAGACCTTCCAGCTATCAGGGCAAGCGGATCATAAGCCGATCCGCGACGGCTGTCAATCTTTTTTGGGCAGATTGTAGGCGTCTTTTATGTCGTCCATCGCATCCGCCACGACTCCAACGACTGGAGACAACATCCCCACGATTGCGGCTAGCGCTCCAAATATCAGCGCCACCACTCCAAGTGCCCCGCCATCCATCGCGCCAAGAATCATTGTGAATCCTCCCGCGACAATCAGAATCTTACCCATCATTTTCCCCACAGTCCGGGCGCCATCTGGCGCATGTACAACTCGCCCGCCTCGGCTTCAGCCGCCGACAGAATCCCCCGCTCCATCAAATCAATGCCGGCTTTCACGGCATCAACCACAGCGGATTCGTCAATGTCCGGCATAACGAGTATCCCGAGTGCGAGACTCGTCCGGCCGTCGATTTGATCGGCCAGCCGACGAAGCCATGCTCCAATCCTGCCCCGCTTGCCGTAGTCCGATGCGTTACACGATACATCCGCGTAATACGGAATCGGCTCGATTTGTGCGACATCATTCACGTCGTTGCCCCTCCTGGTCTTGTCGCTCGCGCTCCTGGGCTTGAATGGCCCTCTCGACCAGATCCGGCATATGCTGGCGCAGTTCTCTGCGCTCATGCCGATATGCCGCGCGGCGATCATCGTGGCGCTCACGCTTGCGGTGCGTCTTGCTCATTGCGCGTCCTCCGAGAAAGCGTTTTCGTCGTTGACTAAGCACACCCTGAGAGTATACCGAGAGATTTCGGCAGAAAACACCCTCCACTCCTCGCCAGAATGAAACCATACTTCTGTTGGCGTGGGGTTATCCTCCCCCCCGATAGTGTCGTCTCCCACGATCAGCCCCACGCCCACTCGATAACCGTCAGACATACAGCACAGGACTTCCGCGTGCTTTGCCTTTAGATTAAATTCAAACACCATTATTTGATCACTAGGCTTGCTTTGAAACCAGCCGTTTACGCCGATTTCACCCGTATTAATTGTCACTTCCATATTCGCCCCTTGTAAACTGAGAATAATCACAGCAGCACTCAGACTCATCTTGAGCGCCGCACAAACAAACCGGGCGAATTTCCCCGCCCGCCAGACTAATTCCTAAACGAACATCCCCACTGATCACAATCAGCGGATAACGCTCGTCTCCATCGTACATCACTTCAGCCGTGATCTTCATTGCTCTCCTTTTTTAGCTGCCTCAATCTATCTCGGAAATCTCGCTTAATGTCCATCAGCTCGTCAATCGTCCATTTTTGCGTGGCGTGCGGCCCTTCGACCCACTCCACCATATCCACGCCAATGCGATCAATCAAGCTGTGCCGGTATCCTATCAAATTCCCCGACAGATGTGTGTTGCATTTTGCGCATTGCTTGTGAATGTTTAGCGGCTCAAATCGAAGCTCAGGACACGCGCCGATGCTGCGATAGTGCCCCGCGTGCCATGCGCTAGCAGAGTGAGTGCAGCAGCTAACGCACGGCCTGCCGGCATCCCTGGCGCGGATGTAGGCGTTCACGGCGGCTTGCGCGTCTTTGATGTAGTCGGCTCGCGTCTTGAGTGCTGCGCGCGTTGCTCTCTGGTTTGCGGCCTTTGCTTTCTTTGCTTCTCCCTCGCGCTTCTTTTCGGCCAGCGCAATAGCACACGCCACCGAGCACGCCTTTTGCAGTGGCCTCGATGGCGTGAATGGTTCTCTGCAGTTCTGGCATTTTTTCTGTTTCATCCCTCGATTCTGACAGAAAAATAGGGGCCAAAGCCCCTTTCCTTACTTCAGCTTTCCTTCTGAGAAAAGCTCGTGCAAATCTACTGCGTGACACTCCCCCCACGCATCGGCAGGCCATGCCTTAACCTCGCCATACCGTTTATCCGGCACAGTCGCCGGCTCTACCTTGTGATCTGCGCACCACTGCCGAAGCGGTCGCCAAGAGTAATTTTTACCCGTAGCCTTCTCCACAGCCAGTACCGTAGCGTGATGCTCATTGGTGCCAAGTTCCTGCTTCAGCCGGGCAACCTCACGCACCGCCTTGGCGGCTGTTGCCATTGCCGTGGCCTCACGCTTCGAGCCAATCATCGCCTTGGTTCGGATCGCCTCGTCTCGTTCCGACTCCGCCTTGATGCGAGCCTCCTCGGCGTCCATCGCAAGACGAAGGATGTCCATGCGCGACAGCTCTACAGGCTTAGGCGCTGCGCCCTCCAGTTCTTGCCACCGGTCAACAATGGCTTTTCGCAACTTGGCGCTGTACCCCGCCACCAAGGTCAGGCTTAGGCTTTTATTGAGGCGGAACAAGGCTGTATAGCCTCGTGCATCCTTCTCTTCATACAGATGATCCAAGTCCGGATCATCACCTAATGCCGCCACCATGGCACGGATATCGCGATGGACATGACCGACTTCTTTGCCTGTCAGTGCAGCGATTTCGTGAGAGGTCATTGTCTTAGGCTGAGCGCCCACAGAAATAAGATCAAACATTTAATTTCCTTTTGTTTCCACAGAAAAAAGAGTGCGGCCGGCTCGGGTGGAAAAGGTCCGAGCTTTTCGGGAGCGACCCTAGCCGCACCAACACTATATCACTTCACGCCGCTAGAGCCCAATCCCTTCTCCCCGCGATCAGTCTCTCCGAGCTGATCCGCCTCCACCAGCTCCACCATCGGCGCCGGCAGAATCATCGCCTGCGCTACGCGATCACCGACCTGAACAAACAGATTCGGACCGACCTCTCCCGCGTCATTGACTACGGGCCGGCCAGTGAGCTTTACCCGGACTTCTCCGCGGTAATTGCTATCCACCACGCCGACGCAGTTAGCCAGCGTCACGCCCGAATTGAAGCCGTGTCCACTGCGCGAGAAAACCAGCATCACATGTCCGTCCGGCACTTCAAACGCAAGCCCCGTGCCGATTTCAAGCGGGCGATCCGGCCAGACCATCCCAGCATCATCGCCATTCCCAATCGTCGCGGCGCGCAGATCGAAACAGGCATCACCCTGGTGGGTGTACGTCGGGATTTGTGCCTCAGGATGGAGGCGCTTCACTTTCACTTTCATCACTTCTCCTTCGCTTGCACGATCATTCGCCGACCAAAGAAAACCACCTTCTCGGCATCATAGAGCCCATCCTTGTAGCCCTCTTTTGCCAGACCAAGATTCCGCGCCGCACACGATCGCCAGATTGCTTTAAACGCGTTCCCTTCGGCGTAATTCATCTTCAGCGCCTCGATGATGTCATTGCACTGGGCTTCATACGGCGCACCGCCAGAAGTCGGGGATTTAATCGGGACACGGTAGTAACTGACCGATCCGCCGGTGTATTCTGGCGATGCGCCCTCTTCAACCATCTCAATTAGTATTGGGGCCTCGTCCCCCGTGAAGACTCCTTCATGGTTGGACCAGCGAGAATTCAAACCCAAACACCATTGGTTATCTCTTTGCGTAATGAAGTGGAATGGCAACAGTTTATCGTGATCGTCTTCTTCTTCGCACGTCCAAATCGTGCCGTAATTGTCGCGGTATTTATTTCCGACTTGAATGGTCAAAGGCATTTCACTCTCCAATCATCTTCGGGTTCACCAGATTTCGCGCAACCTCGCCATATTCGGCGTGATATGTGATGCACGTCATTTGCTGTTTAGCGCGGTATCCTCCCCACGCTGCATAAGCGTCTTTTGCGGTCAGGGTGTTGAAGCTCTCCACGGTCACGCCGGCATACTCTTTTACGCTCTGATGGTGAACATGGCCGATCAGCCAGTGCCTGAACTCAGTCCGTCCCCACGCTTGCGCCTGATCAGCCGCCATAACTCCCGGCAACCGCTCGGTTTTGCACGAATGGCCGTGGTGAACTCCGAGAAGCACTTTACCATGCTCCACATACATGAACGCAGCGGGCGATGTGTTAATTTTCACGCGCGGCTCGTTTTCGTAGATATGGCGAAGGGCCTCAGACAGCCAGATAGCCCCCGTGTCGTCATGATTCCCGATCGCGTTAATCACTTCGACGGTCTGGTGTTTCTGCAGGGCGCTGGTAATGCACTGGCGCATAACTTTGATGCCAACGCGGATCATCTTCGCGTATCGGCCGTCTGTGTCTAGGATGTGGCCCGATCGGGTGGTAACTCCGTCTTGGTTGTCCGAATGCAACAGGTCACCCAAGTTGACGATGACCGCACGCTTTGCACAGGGCGCAGACTCCACCAGATGCGCCATAGCCGCGCACTGCAAACGCTCGCCGATGGTCATATCCCAATCGCTGCCCGCCTCTTCTCCCCATGCCATCATGCCGATATGGGCGTCGCCGATCGGGTAAACAGCCATGAGCCGATCATTTGCTGTAGCTGGCGCAGTCTCCGGCATCGCCTGCGGCAGATCATCAATCAGCGCGGCGAACGATGCTCGGATGAGCTCAGCCTGTCGCTCGGCGTCAATCGAAGTCTTAACCCACTGCCCGGCCGGCTTGCCCTCTTTGTCATAGTACGTTGACACGCCTTTGACATGATAGCCATCTGGCGCTGTGTGCGTCATGTCGTGACTAGGGCTGTGCCCCTGGCGGGTCGCTCTCGCCTTGGCTGCCTCCAGCGCCTTTTTTATGCTATCCCTGCGCACCCCGAGCTTGCGAGCTGCTGCGGCCTGCGAGCCTGCGGCGATCACCGTGCGTATTACCTCCGCCTGACGGTTGGTCGCGAATTCCAGCCATTTTTCATCAATTTGCATCATCACTCCGGTACGTGGCGGCCGAGGGATGTCCTCGACCAGTTAACCCCATGCTCCGCGCCAAGCGCATAAGCAAGCTCGATCATCTCACTAATTTCCGCTTTTGTCATTCTGCTTGTGCGGTTCCCGAGCACCACAAACCCGCCATTTATGCCCACTACTGCACGCTGCTTGCGGATCGTGGCGGAAAGCATGTGCTTCCAATCGTCGGCGGTTAGCTTCTCGCCATGCCATACGACTTGTCTTGACAGATCCGACAGAATCGACCACATCAGCGAGTTCTGTGCCGTCGTGCGCTTCACCTCCTTCAGCTCAAGCGCGACCGGCTTGTCTGCACGAATAGACGCCACGGCAAGCATCAGCGCATCATAAAAGACGCGCCGCGCCTCGCCCTCGTCCGCCAGTGTGACGGAGATTGATTCCATTACTTGACTTGCAGATTCCGACGCACTTCGATTCGCGCGCCCGGAACATCTTTGCCCGCCTTGATCGCTGCTTTGATCGCAGCTTTATCCGGCTTCGGCTCGGGAGGGGGAGGTGCCGTCAGGTACTCGGCTGGAATCATGCGGGCGTCTTCTACTTCCACGGCTTCAGACTTACGCCACGTCAGGCGCACGTCAGGCCCTTCGACTTTCTCGATACCCGCTCTAGCAAGATTATCCGACAGGTATTGCATTAGATGCTCGCGGCGCTTTTCAAGCGCTTCACGGCGCTGCTTTAGAGCCTGCTCACGCTCTTTGATCGCGGCGGACATGGATTCGAGCGACAGCGCGACAAGAGCCACATTCTGTGCCTTGACCTGTACAGACCATTGCTCGCCTTCCAGCGTGTCGGCGATAGTCTGGGCGTCAAGATCAAGATCCGCGAGCTTGTTGCATGTCTCGCGGTACTCGGTCACGAGATTAAAAAGACTGGTCATTGCTACCCTTTAAAAGGGGCTGAAGCCCCGATGAGTTGCGATTAGAACGGAATGGGGTCGTCAAAGTCTGCCGCCGGCTTCGGCGCCTGACGCTGCGGCGTGTATCCGCCCGGCTGGCGCTGGCCGCCGCCACCATCGCTTTTCCCCCCCAGCATCTGCATCTGATCGGCCGCAATTTCCGTGGTGTAACGATCAGCGCCGGTCTTGTCCTGCCATTTCCGAGTGCGCATCTTCCCCTCAATGTAGACCTGCGACCCCTTTGTCAGATACTGGCCGATAATTTCCGCCAGCTTGTCATACGCTACGCAGTTTATCCATTCCGTCCCCTCGGTATCCTTTCCCTTCCAGCCGCACGCGACCGAGAAATTAGCAACGGACTTGCCGTTACCCATCTGCTTCACTTCGGGATCTTTCCCCAGGCGCCCGATAAACATGCACTTATTCAGATCATTAGCCATTTTCAGATTCCTTTCACTTCTTCAGTTGACTGCCGATGTATGCCAGCATTTCACTTCCGCCTGCGCTCGCCTTCATGTGCTTGACGGCGCCGGCCTTCTCGGCTTCAGGGATGTCCTTGCACACCCGCATCACGGCGTCTTTATCGCCTGCTGCCCACGACTCTAGCATGAGCTTGACGACTCCGCGAGCGTCATCAGACAGCGGGGGGAGGGTCTCGGGCTTCGGCTCCTGGCGCGGCGGTTGCGGGCCTTGCTGGCGCTGCTGCGGCTTGCTAGCGGCGTTGCCGTCGTCATCCTCCGGGGCGATGCCACACGCGGCCATCAGCCCATATCGGCGGGCGTAAGTCGTTGCACTGCCGTAGCCCTGAGGGTCACTCTTGACCACTGGCGCGCGGAAGATTCCGCCGCTCATCACCTCGCCAGACTCGTGGATAAACAGCGTCTCCACAGCTACGCCGGCCTCGCAATCCCGGGGGACTTGCATGAGGGCAAGGCCGTTCATGCCCAGTGCATCCATAACAGCCTCAATGCAGGCAGCCAAATCCGAGTAGCGGCTACGGAAGGCTGGATTTGTGCTTTGCTTCAGCGCGGGACCGAAGCCACGCTGCGCAGCCACGAAAGCCTTAGCGGCATTAGCAAACTGTTCTGTTTGCTGCATCATCTCTCCTTAAAACGGAAGCCCTTCGGCCTCAATAGCCCACACCCACGCAAACGCGATATCGTGCGGGTGACTCTTGCGGTACAGCTCATAAAGCTGCACCAGTTGTTCCGCCGTCGCTCGGTCGATCGTCACTGACGACTGAACGCGCGGCGGGTTGTAGGTGTCTTGCGTGTCTTCCATGCTCTCTCCTGTGGTGAGCCTCAATCATCTTCGATCCGGCGCACGATGTCAAGCGTAAATTGTGGTGTTTTGCACGATTCTGCGATTGACTTTTGACTATCGCTGCGCAACAATGGCTTACCTAACCTGAGGACTCCCAATGAACCGAATGACCCCGCAAGAATTCTCCGACGCCCTGGCGCGTGCAGCCATGCTGACCGATAGCACGGACGTGAAATGTCCTGAGTCGGGCGAACTGATCCGCGCTGGTCGAATCGACGAAATCAACCGCCTTATCGCTAAAGGAGTGTCCTTTGGCTATCTCCGTGACCCTTGGCACACAAAGGGCGAATATGTGCCCTTTGCCCCCCGCGTGGAGGCAAAAGACTCTATGATGACGAAGAAGCGTCAAGCCGATGTCGCTGCGGCAAAACTGGCAATCTCTGGATATCTCCTGAAAGTCTAATATGTCCCTGATGAATCAAATTGTAGAGCGAACACAGGTCATGGTCGCTCACGGCTCCAAGAGGAAACACCTTATTTGGGCCGGCTCAATGGCGCACGCTCCCCGCATCTGGGATGCTGCTGCAGACGATTGGGCGTACATCCGCCCGATCCTGTTCGCCCACTACGGCATCAAGCAGGCCCGAAACCACACGATGCCGAGCTGCGGGCATGAGCGGTGTCTGAACGCAAAGTGTCTGAAAGAGGGGCAGGAGATGACCCTTTCTCAAATCCCCCGCTTGATCCAATCAGCGGACATTTTCACGCTTGCAGCATCTGGCGCGTATTCTGATGTTATCGAAAACCTCGATTCCCTTTCGATCACCAGAGTATCCCGGCAGCTTCGCGCACTGAATGAGAAACCACGTTGGGTGCCCCGTTGGACAGACACCGAAACGGCGGAGCTTTTCGCGTGACAAACGAACGCATAGCCGAGCTTTGGCAGCAGCACGAGGGCGAAATCCTTGCCTTCGCCCGCGCTGTTGCCAGAGAATCACAAATGAACGGCCAATCAATCGAAGACGCCGTTTACCCCGAGCCCAACCCCCAAAAGGAGCTTTTTAAATGATTATCGACCTTCACCGTCGCGCCCGATGCTACTGGTATAGCGGCGTCGAAACTGTCATGGCACAAGATAAAAACTATCAATTGCGCAAGCAAGACTATAGCGACTGCATGCCGTTTTACTCTGTGCATCGTCTGCGCAAGATCGGCCCCTGGCGCTACATCGGTCCGAGCCTTTGTTCGACCACATCACACGATGACGCGCTAATGTGGTTTGACGCTATTGCAATGCAGGGCGATCAGGATTAATATCAACACATGGCCGGATGTCCCGGCCTTGGAGCAAACATGGTTTTTACCTCCCGTGCGCTACTAGTCGGCCTCGCCGGAACTCCTGGGATTGTTATCTCTGTATCACAAAGCCCAGACCGCCCTGGGGCCGTGATCGTCGATTGCACCGGTGATTCTTCCGCACTCTTTGGGGAGGCGGCCCTAACGCTTATCGCTCCGATTGCCCGTGAGCTGGGCGAGGCACTTATCGAAATGGCAGACCACTGCGAGAATCAAGCGTGAAAAAGTTCATCCTCTCCCTGGCTTTCGCTGCCTCCTTTTCCGTCCAATCGAAGGTAATCGACGCGGCGGAGTTCTTCTCTGACCTTCGCGGCGGATCTGAAGCTTCATTCATCTTCGGGCGCGGCGTGATCGAGGGTGCGCGTGTGACTGGTGCGCACTGCATGCCGAAGAACGCTGATGTTGAGGTGCAGTTCCTGTCGGCCCTCGCTGCTTTCGCAGAAGATCACGATCTAACCGGCCAGTCTCCCGGCCGTGTGCTGGTCGAGACTCTGCGCCGCGTGGTGCCTTGCAAGAGCGTGTGAGGGTGTCATGGAAAATTTAGATCTATTTTCTATCTCGGTCGACACGATCATTGCTGATTTGTCGATACTCGAAAACATGGATGTGAGCCAAAAGGTAGAGGCCATCAATAAAATCCGAGCGGCCATTCACGTACTATCCCCTTTCAAAGATGAACCGGTTGATTTTGTCGAGTGGGTAAAAAACGACAAAGTTCACGCAAACGACTATAACCCTAACAGTGTGGCCCCGCCGGAAATGGAGCTTCTGAAGCACTCTATTCTGTCCGATGGCTATACGCAGCCCATTGTAACGATGCCTGACGAGGTAGGCCGTGAAGTGGTGGACGGTTTCCATCGGCACCGCGTTGGAAAAGAGTGCGAAGAAGTCAGAACGAGGGTGTCCGGGTATTTGCCAACAGTTCGCATCAAGGCTAGTCAAGAAGGAAAGGCAGACAGAATGGCCGCGACCATTCGACACAACCGAGCGCGCGGAGAGCATCGGGTGGATTCGATGTCGGAAATCGTGGTTGAACTCAAGCGACGGTTTTGGTCTGACGAAAAGATCGCCAAAGAACTAGGCATGGAGCCGGATGAGGTACTGAGGTTGACCCAAATCACTGGGCTTATCGGGCTTTTCCAAGACTCCGAGTTCAGCACCGCATGGGAAGCTGATTCGATTGATGAAACCCAAGGGGCCGATGAGCATGACGATTAACGAGTCTCGTCCGCCAGATCACGAAACATGGCTGCCCTATTGGGAGTGGGAAGAATGTACACGCAACATGTGGGGCAGTGTTTCGCACAGGAAAACATGGGTGAGCATGGCTGCTGAGTTCACCGGAAACGCCGAACTGTATGGCGAATGGATGAGAAAAGTGGTGGAGCGGTGGCCCAACTCTTGCGCGCATAACCTTTCAAAGTCTGGGGATAAACACCCCTGGATCGGGCATGCTGCGGTAGCATTGGCAATCGCATGCCCTGAAGACATTGTTCGCGAGGCTTGGGCGATGCTCAATGATGAGCAGCAGCGGCTTGCAAATATCAAGGCAAGCGAAGCAATTGACTATTGGAAAGAAAGCAATGCCAAAAAAGTATCTTGACCACAATGTACTGGAAGCCGCCAAAGACCGGATTTCTTGGACGTTTGATGAGTTTGATCGAATTTACTGTTCTTTTTCCGCGGGGAAAGATAGCGGGGTAATGACGCATCTTGTGTGCGAAGAAGCCAGAAAGCGAGGGCGAAAGGTTGGATTGTTTTTTTTAGACTGGGAAGCCCAGTTTTCTTTGGCGATAGATTTTGCAAAAAAGATTTTTGAGGAATATAAGGATTGCATTATTCCGTATTGGGTTTCAGTTCCGATCAAGACGTGGAATGCGTGTTCATCCCATGAGCCAGAATGGACGGCCTGGGACCCTGACAAAAAAAACCTTTGGGTTCGCGAGCCAGAAGCGATAAGCATCACTGATGGGAAGTTTTTCCCATTTTGGTATGAGGGGATTATGTTTGAGGAGTTTGTTCCTACGTTCGGGCAGTGGTTTGCCCAAGGAGAGAAGTGCGCATGTTTTGTTGGTATCCGTGCGCAAGAAAGCCTTAACCGCTTTCGAGCCATTTCGGTTGATAAAGCAACATACAAAGGGCGGATGTACACCACTAACGTGGTTGAAGAGTTGTGGAATGTTTACCCGATTTACGACTGGAAAACCGAAGACATATGGCGATTTCATGCCAAGACCGGAAAGAGTCATAATGTGCTGTATGATCGAATGTATCAGGCCGGCATGACTATTAACCAAATGCGCATCTGCGAGCCCTTTGGGGATGAGTCTCGCAAGGGGCTTTGGTTGTATCAGGTCGTGGAACCTAGCACCTGGGCAAAACTGGTTCTTCGGGCGAATGGAGCCAATACCGGGCGCATGTACAGTAATGAACGAGGCAATGTCATGGGCAACCACACGATCACCCTTCCAGAAGGGCATACATGGCAAAGTTTTGCAATGAGCCTTTTAAAGTCAACGCCCCCCAAAACAGCACAGCACTATAAAAACAAAATTGCCGTGTACTTAAAGTGGTGGATGAGTCGGGGGTATTCGGATGGAATCCCTGACGAGGCCGATTTGAAGCTGGAAAACAACCAGAAGGCGCCAAGCTGGCGAAGAATTTGCAAGACTTTGTTGCGCAATGACTACTGGTGCAAGTACATGGGGTTTAGCCCTACCAAGACCAGCGCCTACGCCAAGTACACGGATCTTATGGCGCGCAGGCGGGCGAAGTGGGGATTGTTCTCGGAAGACATCGCCACTAAGTGACGTGAACTGGTGACTAGCGCCAAGTGCGCGATGTGATAAGATGAGGGCCGGTGATGTAGCAAGCATCCCGGCCCTTTATGCCATTCAACTGGAGAACACATGGCACAGACGAAATATACCACGCCCAGCGTGGAGACCGACCTCATCCTCAATCCGACGGGGGTCAATGAGCCGACACTCAAGCTTTACCCTTCTCTTGGGATGGCGTTCGGCCCGCATGACGCCATGCTATTGGCGGTTTTGATGGATAACCCTAATCGCGTGATGTCCGAGGTTGATATCTGCAAGGTTTTCAGATTCTCGTCTCCCGGTACGGTGTCTCGCGGGCTGAAAACGCTATTGCGAAGCGGGGCAGTGTCTCGGCGGCGGCATAAGCGCAACGGTCACGGACAGGGCTGCGTATACACATGCCACGACGACGTGATTGATCGGATTATTTCTCCTTTTTTTAACGAAGACGGGAAGTTCGTCGGAGGGAGTCGGCCTAGTGCTATAAGGGATTGGGTGGTGCCGGCCGAGCTGCGAGAGCGCATCTTTACGCGCGACGGCTATCGGTGTTTGTGCTGCGGCGCACAAGACGATCTGTCGATTGACCACGTAACGCCAGTGTCAGCCGGTGGAGGGATTGAAGAAGAGAACCTTCAGACCCTGTGCCGGCCCTGCAATAGCCGCAAGGGCAACAAGACTACCTCTTACAAGAATTGGGGCATTTGATGACCGCAGCCAAGACCACGGACGCCGATCAGGGCTTCGGCGCGACCATCATCCGTCATCAGTCGCGCACCTGGACTAGTGTTGACAACCAAGTCATCAATGACACCCGCCTAGGGCTGAAGGCCATGGGGTTACTGGTGTACATGCTAAGCAGGCCGAACGATTGGCGGTTTTATCAGAACCAACTGCGCGAGACGTGGGGAGAGGGCCGGGACTCCATGCGCACCATCATGCGCACGCTGACTGATTGCGGCTACGTGCGACGCTTTAGCATCAACGACGAGAAAGGACACCTCCGCACGGTCACGATCGTGTCAGAGCTGCCGGATGTGGGCGATGCAGACTTCAACCGAGTGACTAAAAAAGCCGATGTCGGTTTATCCGTCAGTCGGTCCAGCCGCCAGTCGGTTGAGCCGATGGACGGCAAACCCCTACCTATACAAAGAACTGACTTAGACAAAGAACTGACTTCACTAAAGACTGAGAACAACAAACAAAAGACTGAAGAAGAACCTCTTGTCCATCCGCAAGCGGAGTGGACGACACCTCAGCCCCCGCAAGAGAAGAAAAAACAAATACGCGCCATGGATGAGCCCTATCACGATCACCTCTTCGCTACCTTCTGGTCTCACTACCCACGCAAAGAATGCAAAGCCGAGGCACAGAAGGCATGGGCTAAGAAAGTGATAGGACAAGTAGCAGCAGAACAAGCAATTGAAGCAATCAAACAAAGGATCGGAATCAATAGCCAAGAGAAAAAATTCATCCCACTAGCAGGAACGTGGATCAACAAGGAAAGATGGAAAGACCTAGATACATCCCTTGGCGTGTATTCCTTGTTTGAAGACAACGACAGCTCCAACGAAGAGACAGCAATGGAAGAGAAAGAAACCACACCTCCCCCCATTGCGCCCGCCCCCCTCCGCGCTGATCGGGCGCAGATCGAAGCCCTGATCCTGGCCGAGGCTGAAGAGGCTGGAGACTGGCGGATTCTTGGCGATGCTCGCGCCCTTGCGGATGAGGTTGCACGGCGGATGCTTCGATAGGGCTAGGACGCGATAGAAGGGGTCTAGGAGGCGCGATCAGCTTGCGAAGCCCCGAGAGTGCCGGCGAGCTGTTTTAATGCCTCCTAGGCCGTGAAATTTTTCGCTTGACGCTGGTGGCTGAGTCCGGAACGATACGGGCTCAGCACATAGAAAGGATCTGCAATGTCTAATCACTTCATGGCGGCCGTGATAGACGCGGCTGAGCGGCTAGGGCTTGACTCGATGGTGATCACGCCCCCTGGCCCGGGGTTCGGGTGGTCGGTCAAGCTCGCGAGCGAAGGTCAGCATGTGGCTTTATCTGACGCTTTGCGGGCGGATGGCGTGGCGTGCGGTGCGTTCGCCTTCTATGGGCGGTTCTATATCATGGAACGGTAAATCGTCACATCACGCCACTTGACGCCGACGCCGCGCGGATGCACACTAGATCCATGGTCAGCGCGGTGCCGGCCGAACAGGAGATTGAACATGGGTCACTATGCATGCGACATGCGCCCCGAGTGGTTTGACAAGGAGCAAGAGGCCAAGCCGGCTAAACAATGGTCCGGAAACATCAGGGGGCTAGAGCATTACGGCATCGCCCGACGATGCCCGCTGGTCTAGCGTCGTGACCATCACCGACACGCTTTATCAGGTGTTGATGTGGGCGCGCGGCAATGGGTTTAGCGCCGACAAGGTGACGACTAATACCCTAGAAGACGCCCGGTCCCGTGGTGAAGCGTGGGCCAACACTGGCGCCGCGTGATTTTTTGACATTGACGCCCGGGCGAGTCTCGGGCATAGTTTAGACATGGCCGGATGTTCCGGCCTTCCAAGGAGAGAACATGACTACCATCATCCTAAACCACAAAGCCTACCGATCTGCAGCCCTCCACGGAGCGAGCATGCAAGACGCGACCGAGTACGACATCGGTGTTACGCGCGTCTATGCCGAGATGTGTAAGGCGGCCTATCTGGCTGGCTATACGATGCAAATCGACTGGAACAGCACGGATGGCCGCAGTACGCGCGTTATCGACGAGGATAGCGAGACGGACTATCTTGAGGCCCAAGAGTGGGCGCATGACAATCTTGATTTTTGGGCGTACTACTGAGCTAGGGGTAAATCATGGATTTTTTTCTGATTGGGTGGCTAGTGCTTTGCACTTGGCTTGGGGCAATAAACGGGATGGATCATATTGAGGGATGGAGAGGCCCTGTAGCCGGGGCTTTATCTGGGCTTTTCGTCGGGTTCGCCGGGGTTGTGACTCTGTTTTTTTCCAAGTTCCTGTTGGGGTAAATCATGGCAGTTTTCCACATCGAAGCCAACGGCACTGATATGGGGTGCTATCACGCGGCCACTGCGTCGGAGGCGTTGGACACCTACGCCAAAGACGCGGGCTATAGCGACTATCTGGAGGTCGTGGAGCAGTTCGGGGACGAAACGTGCGTGACGCAAATCGATACCGATCGGCTGAGCGGGGTGGTTAGCGAGAAGCTGAATGCCATCGTGATGCAAGATGCCTACGGATGGGGTGTCGCGTTGGTTAACGGTCGGTTGGTCCTTACTTGGGATGATATGGCGCATCTGATCGGCCGCAAAGTCTGGGAGTTTGAGGCGTAATGCCTTGTTTCGTGGCCTGATCTGGGCCACACTATCAGTGCGCGATGTGCGCAAAGGAGTGAAAGATGTCTGTGAAGTATGTTCCCGCGAAGCTCGTTATTGAAATCCCTGCCGCCGAGTCGGTGACGGTACCGGCTTATGTGCTTGAGCGAGTTCTGCAGAGCAAGGGGGCTCCGGCTGATTTAAATCTGCTGCGCGGATGCCTGCCGGCCCATAGGGTCGTGGAGATCAAAGAAGGCGTGCGCGTGCGCCTGAAGGTAAATCCCGCCAATCGCGAGGACTTTGATTGGGGGTTTGTCGGATGGGATAGCGATGATGTGGTGGTTTCGGCTGTGGATGATTCTTCCATCGAACTCAGTTCGCCAGACAACGGAGATTTCACTAGCTACGTCGGCCCATTAGAAAAACTGCTTGACGTGCTGGAAATTCTGGATGCCGAAGCGCCGAAAGCCGATCCTGCGCCAGATGGCTGGATTGCATGGGACTTTAGTCACGAGGAGGGCCCGGATCTGCCGGAAGGGACGATGGTTCACACTCGCCTTCGCGGTGGCCTTGAAAGTGAAATCCCGGAGACTGTCGAGGAATGGTATTGGTGTGACGACGCCAGTGATTGCGCCATCGTCGCCTACAAGATCGCGGAGTAACCATGAAAGTTTTTGGAATCACCGATCCGATCGGTAACACCGGCACCATGTACACGGATCAAATCAAGATCGCGGATGAGGCGATCATTGATGGCTGCGAGGTCACTTACGTTCCTGAGCTGGATTTGATCGAAGCAAATGGCGAGCTTTTTGCGCTGGGATCGCAGCTTCAGGAGGCTCAAAATACCATCCTGAGGCTGCGCGCTGAAAACGCCAAGCTTGCCGAGACTCTGAGAGGACTGCGCCCGCTGGTGAGCTATGGCGGAACGTATTGATGTTCTGAGGCAGCGTGTAGGGGGGAGGCCCCCTGCTCCTGAAGGATCACCGACTGAGGGCCGCCAGTGTGAAGAGCATGGGGAGTATCAGGCTGCGGTATGGTCGGTTACTATTGGGCGAGTTACCCGGAAAATGGAATCCCCTTGCCCTCAGTGCCTGCTCGAATTAAAGGGCCGTGAAGGCCTTGCGAGGCATAAGGCGGCCCGAGCTGCACTAGAGGCGCATCGCGATCGCCTGAGGGCCGCTAGTGGCGTTGGAGAGCTGTTTGCGGGCACAGATATCCGCCAGTACACGCCGATGCTTCGGGGGCAGGTTCCAGCCTCTACGCGCCTCGTCGAAATCGTGCAGAGCGTGGAAACCCCTTCAGCCGATGGCGTGATCTTGATCGGTGTGCCGGGGGTAGGTAAAACGCACATGCTCTGTGCGGCTGTCAATGCCGTGATTGATCGGGGTTATTCCGCGCGGTACATGACGGCCGCTGAGCTGATCCGTGAAATCCGGGGCACTTGGGGTCACAAAGGGCCCAGCGAAGACGAGGTGATCCGCGCTATGATCGGCGTGAGGCTGCTGGCGATTGATGAACTAGGCGTGCAGTACGGGACCGACTCGGAAAAGTACCTGATGCACGCTGTCATTGACGGCCGGATGCGTGAAAAGCGCCCGACGATCTACGGCAGTAATGTGCCGTTTGCCGATCTGGCGCCAGTCGTGGGCGAGCGGGTACACGATCGGATGCGCCAGTTCTGCGACGTGTTCGAGATTGCGGGTAAATCGCTGCGTGAAAAACTGAAAGGAAAAGTGTGAGAGACGATCCAATCTGGTCGGAAGACGCAGAGCGCGCGGTTATCGGCTGTGTGCTGCGTGACAATGAGGCGCTGCGCAAGGTCGGGAAACTGACTAAGGCCAGCTTCTACCACCCGCGATACGCCCACATCTGGGAGTCGATCCAGTCGCTGCACTCCACGATGTCGCCGATTGATTCGCTGACCGTGGGCGAGGTCGCGGGGATGAAAATCGACGGCATCGCCGAGGTGATCGCGGGGATTCTCGATTCCACGCCAGTCGCCGGTAATGCGCTGCAGTATGCCGACATCGTGCGAGAAAAGGCGGTGCGGCGCGATCTGGTGGAATTAGGCGTGCAGGCAATTCACCGAGCGCGAGAAGAGGCGACGGGGGAGACGCTTGAATATCTGTCGGCAACGATCACGGCGCTGCATTCGGGGCAAGTCGATCGCGCTCCTGTCAAGCTGCAAGAGGTGATTTTGCAGCGGACAGAGCATTACGAAAAGCTGGCGAACAACGAGATTGCGCCCGGATGGCCGACGAAGATCGGTTTTATCGACCGCGTGCTAAATGGTGGTCTGCGACCCGGTAAGCTGATCTATCTCGCTGCCCGCCCTGCTGTCGGTAAATCTTCGTTCTCGGCTCAGATGCTGATTGGCGCCAGTGAGGGGATGAAGCCGGGTTTGTTTCTGTCGCAAGAAATGGACGTGGAAGAATGGGCAGACCGCTTTGTCGCCTCGAAAGGCGGGATTGACCTGGGCCGAATCTCGCGCGGGGAAATGACGGATGACGACTGGGCTAAGGCTGCGGACATGATCGACGACTGTGCGCACTTGCCGATCTGGCTAGACGATCAACCCGCCTTGACACTGGCGGACATCCGGCATAAAGTCCACAGCGTCAACGGCGTGAAGGTTGTCGTGTTGGACTACCTCCAGCTTTGCGCCAAGAGTGCGGGGTCTAGTGCTGGCACGCGCGCGGCGGAGGTGGGGGAAATTAGTCGAGGCTTAAAGAGGCTGGCGAAAGAGGCTGGCATTTGTGTTATTTCTCTTAGCCAATTGAATCGAGAGGTGGAAAGGAGATCGCCTCCTAAGCCGGTTATGGCTGACTTGCGGGATTCTGGAGAAATTGAGCAGGACGCAGACTCGATTATCTTCCTTTGGCCTATTTCTGCAGAAGAGGACTCTAAAAAAATAGGGTGTTATTTTGGGAAGAATCGAGGGGGATCGGCTGGCGACGAATGCGTGTTCGAGTTCCGGGGTAATGTGCAACGGTGGGCAGAGCTTGAGGGCCGGCCAGAAGATCACTATAGAAAGGATTGAGTATGGGGCAGCCTCATGAGTTTTTACAGTATGAATGCATCATTAGTCAATTAGAAGAAGCTCGCTTTCCTTCGCTTGAGTTCCTGAGTGGGCAGGGGGCTTTTAATGGTGACTGGTGGAGCCTAGACCAGTTTTCTAAAGAGTGGAGGCGCTTTTATTGGGGTGAAGTTGCAGAAGGGAATGAAATGGCTTTTGAAATTCTCTATGGCATGACGTGATATATGGCGGTAACGGACTTTGTGACGTTCGCCCGCCTGCATGGAATCATGATCGACTCTCTTCCGGCTGTCGGCAGTTGGAAGAGGTACCCCACGGAATCTAAGCCCCGTCACAGAAATGGCGCCGTGAAGTACATGGGGGATCACGGTTTTGTGCAGGACCACGCGACAATGACGGATGTCGCGGTGTGGCAGGCTGACGCGGATAGCACGCCAGACGCTAAAGACTATTCCGAGCAGATCGCCGCAGCTAAGGCAAAGCTTGCAGCAGAGCGCGCCGACGCGGCAGAAAGGGCTGATTGGGTGCTGTCTAAATGCGTCATGGATTATCACCCGTATCTAGATCGCAAGGGATTCCCGGATTATCCTTGCCACGTCTGGCGCCGAAGGGAAGGGGATTTGCTGGTGATACCGATGTCAATCAATGGCCGGGTCACGTCGGCACAGATTATCCAGCCGGACGGGACGAAGCGGTTTTTGTCTGGCGGTGAGACGGCAGGTGCTGTGCAGGCAATTGGAGAGGGGCCGCCTGTCTACGTGGAGGGGTTTGCAACAGGGTTGTCTGTGTCGTGCTGCTTGGGTGAACGCAAAAGATCGGTTGTTGTGTGTTTTTCTGCCGGAAATCTGACCTCTATCGCCCGGTCTGGCCCGTCGTCAGGGCTGGTGATCGCCGACAATGATGAATCACAGACCGGGGAGAAGGCCGCAAAAGCTACGGGTAAAATGTTCTGGATGCCTGAAACTGTCGGAGAAGATTTCAACGACTACCATTTGCGGGTCGGGCAGATTGAGGCGGAAGAAAGCCTTAAAAGGTTATTCACGAAACATGCCGTTAGAATGGCGCGGAGATTTTAGGTGTTAAAAGGTAAAGAACGAACTCAGTTTAGTACGGAGAACCAGCCGGACTATTCTGAGAGGCCGGCCCGGGGCAAGTCGGAGCGGGTAGCGATCCTGAAGGTGTTCAAGGAACATCACGATATGGATACTGACGAGGTGACTAATTACCTTGTCAAGATTGCGCTAGGACGTGGTGCGCGAGGGGATGAAGACCCTCTTGTCCCCGTGATCTGGCGCCATTTTGTTCAGGTGCTGTATCCGCAGCGCAAGCAGCAATCCCCGCCGATTGAGCTGCCGTTGCCGGACAATGCCACGCCAGCCGAACGCGCCGATGCTGTGATTAAGGCAGCAACGGATGGTCTAATCTCTGTAGAGGCTATGCAGGCTGTGTGCAATGCGCTGAAGACCGCGCTAGAAATCAAGGAGGTTACGGAGCTGGCCGAGCGATTAGAGCGGCTGGAATCGATTATTGCGGAGCGTGACAAATGAGCATAAAATCTGAAGTAATTGCCCGGCTGTCGGCGGATGTACTGGAGCTGGAATCTGATCGTCATGATTTGATGATCGCCATGCGCGCTATTGTCGGACATCGTGGCGTAAAGGATGAAGCTTATGAAAAATTTCGCACTCATGCCGTGCGACTGCTTGACGACATCGAGGCGCGAGCGCTAGACTTCGACTCAGATGAATAGGAGATGATATGGAAACAAAGGAACTTCAGGTGCGCGTATATCGCTCTCCGGAGGGAGTGCCCACTTGCGCACGCGACTTTGAGGATGGAGAGGTGTGCGTTTTCTTGCAGACGGCCCGCATGGGTAAGTTAGAGGTTTGCGCGCTCCAGACTGGAGTCGATGCGCTTTTACGTAGCCCTCGTGGCACCGGATGGCTTGTTCCTCATTGCAAGTGCCCACTGTGGCCCGACAAGGGAGTGTAAATGTTTTACAAACATGCGTCGATTGATTGGGATGGGGGCAAGTGGTCTAAATACGTTTTCACCCTGTCTGGCGATCGGGCTGATGAGGGAGAGCACACCATCATGTGCGGTCACAGAAATAGCGGCACGTTTTACGCCAACAAAACGGACAAAGAGTGTCTAATAGCACTCAAGTCAAAAATGATTGATAATCTAGAGAAGGCTATTGCCTCTTTTCAAAACGAGCTAGAAGATGTAAAAAGCATTGAAATCTAGCCGTGCGGTGCATCAGATGCGGAAAGCCTCTATCAAAAGATGCGCTTTCCGTGAAGACTGCGCAGGGGCTGTTTTTCTTCGGCCCCGAGTGCGCAAAGAAAGCCGGTTTAGTCGTTGACAGGCCGGCTAGGATAGGTAAAATCAACGTCACCCCCGATAGTGCACAGGGGGATTTTTTTTGGAGAGAATGAAAATGGAAATTGATTACTCGGATCTGTTGGCCGCGATGTCGGCTAAGAAAGAAATTCAAATCAAGCATGCCGGGCATTGGTATGGCGTGTCGCATGGCGGACTGTGTGCGCAAATGGCGCGAGGCGAGGCGATCGAGTGGCGCGAGCGAGTCAAGACGATGGTGCAGCGTCATCAAACAATTCCAGCACCGATGGCGGGGACGATCTGTATAGGTGATGTGTATTTTGTGCCAAATCTTTTTAGTTGCGAGTTGGTTTCTGCTGTTTTTTGGACTGAGGACCGGATCGACCGTATATCTTTTGAGCGCGGACTCGTCTACGCTACTGCTGAAGCTGCTGCCGCACGCGCTCAGGCCATGCTGAATATCTCGGAGGAATAATGGAATACCTCGGCATTCAAATTCACGACAAAGCGCCGGGGTATGTTGATGCCTTTTCGCAAACCCTGCTTGAAGGGCACTACCTCAAGGATGGTGAATCCGTCCCTCAGGCTTACGCGCGAGCTGCTACCGCGTTTTGCTACGGTGATTACGCCCTAGCACAGCGGGTCTATGACTACGCTTATAACGGCTGGTTCATGTTTGCGTCTCCGGTCCTGAGCAATGCGCCCAAGGGTAAATGGGTGGAGGATGCCGATAAGGATGGCGCGCATTATTGGTATCACCATACCTTCGTTCCTGAGGGCAAGATTGATGGGATGCCGATTAGCTGCTTTGCGATGTCCATCCCTGATACCGCTCGGGGGCAAGTGGAGGCGGTTCAGGAGCTTGCTAGCCTGTCTATGGCTGGCGGTGGCCTTGGTGCCCATAACATGATTCGGGGAACCAGTAAAAAGGCCCCTGGCCCGATTCCTTACATGACGATGATGGATTCGGCTATCGGCTACTTTAAGCAGAAGGGTTCACGCCGAGGCGCACTCGCGTTCTATCTTGATGTCGATCATCCCGACATCATGGAGCACATTCAATTCCGTGTGCCGGGTGGTGACGCCAAGCGCCGCAGCGACAACCGGACGCAGTTTCATTCCGCTGTCAATCTGACCGATGCGTTTATCGAGGCTGTCGAGAAAGATCAAGAGTATGAACTGAAGTGCCCGCACTCTGGAAAGGTCTATGACACACTGCGAGCCCGCGCGGTATGGGAGGAGATCATCGAAACGCGCGCCCTGACTGGTGAGCCGTATCTGATGAAGATCGACCTTGCAAATCGAATGCTGCCCGATAGCCAAAAGCGCATGGGCTTGAAGGTGCATGGGTCGAACCTGTGCGTTCGCGGGTCTACCGTGGTTCTGACCGATGCGGGTGAGCGCCGAATTGATTCGATGGTCGGCGAAAAGGTGAGGGTGTGGAATGGCGACGAGTGGAGCGAGGTAACGCCCGCAATCACTGGCGAAAATCAGCGGCTGGTCCGCGTTACGCTGAAGTCGGGCAAGGAGCTGGATTGCACGTTTTATCATCGCTTTTATCTTTACGGCGACGAAGATACGCCTACGCCTGCGATCGACCTGCGTCCCGGTGATGTGCTGGAAGAATGGATTGGCCCGGACGACTGCGCCGTGTTCGGTGAGGTTGCATCGGTCAAGCTGATTCCCGGACTGCATCGCACCTACTGCTTCACGGAGCCTAAGCGGCATCGCGGGGTGTTCAATGGCATCCTGACCGGCCAGTGCAGTGAAATCACTCTCCCCACTGACGAAGACCGGACTTTCGTTTGCTGTCTGTCTAGCTTGAATATCGAGAAATTCGACGAATGGAAAGACTCGCGGATTGTGGAAGACCTGACGCGGTTCCTTGATAACGTGCTGCAATTCTTCATTGATTTTGCTGGCCCAGGGATGGAGAAGGCGGTTTACTCTGCCGAGCGTGAACGAGCTTTGGGGCTGGGAACTCTTGGCGTCCATGCGTATCTGCAGGCGAAGTCAATCCCCTTCGAGTCGGGCGGGTTTAACTCGGCTGCGCAGGTCATGAATCAGGTCTATGGGCTCATCAGCTCGCGCGCTGATACTGAAAGCCGTGCGCTTGCGGTGGAGCGTGGCGAGGCTCCAGATATGACGGGCACGGGGCGGCGTAACTCGCGTCTAATGGCGATCGCGCCCAACGCGAATTCCGCCGATCTGCTGCGCACTAGCCCGAGTGCCGAGCCGTGGTATCGGAATGTCTTTGTTAAGGACACCCGCGCCGGATCGTTTACGGTGCGCAATGCCAATCTTGAGGATGTCCTTGCGCGATACGGCCGGAACACGCCTGAGACGTGGGCGCGGATTCAGTCGGACAATGGGTCGGTGCAGGGGCTGGAATTCCTCGCGGACCACGAGAAAGCGGTTTACAAGACGGCTACCGAGATTGATCAGCATTGGGTGATCGAACTGGCGGATCAGCGGGGAAAGTACGTCGATCAAGCGCAATCGACTAACGTGTTCTTCACGGCTGGAATGTCGCGGGAGTACGTCAATAGCGTTCACCTCAAGTTCCTTCGCTCACCCCACGTTGTGACCATGTATTACATGCGCATGGAGCGGGAAGTTAAGGTAGACTCGGCTCGGACGATTGAGCGGCAGGCCCTCGCCGATTGGAAGGGCGAAGACTGCGTTGCCTGCCAAGGCTGATAAACGGGGCTTCGGCCCCTCTTTGGAATACCTATGTCTATCACGGAAAAAGCAGAGATTTACACGCCCCGCTATCTGAAGCTGCGTGACATTCTGGAGCGCCATGAGCGTGCGCATTGGGTGCCTGATGAGGCTGATTTGCGGATCGACGCCGAGCAGTGGAAAAGCGGCAAGCTGTCGGCGACGGATAAAGAGTACATCAAGAATATCCTTCGTTTGTTCACTCAGGCAGACACGGATGTTGCGGCCTCTTACGTGGAAAAGCTTTTGCCGGTGTTTCGCAGCATGGAGGCGCGGATGATGCTCCTTAGCTTTGCGTCTCGCGAGGCGTCCGCTCACATTCTCGGGTACCGCCGCCTGAATGAAACCTTGGGTTTGGATTCGGCTGAGTTCATGGCGGAATTCCTTGAGTTCGACGCCATGAAGGAAAAGCACGATTTCATGATTGAATCGGCGGACATGGCGACTCCTTCGGGCATCGCGGGGTACTTGGCAAAGCAAGTGCTCATGGAGGGCGTGAATCTGTTCGGTTCGTTCGCTATGCTCCTGAGCCTGTCTCAGCGTGGCGCGTGCCCTGGCATGGTGTCGGTCAATCAATGGTCGGTCGCGGATGAATCGCTGCATGTTGAAGGCTTGAGCGAGCTTTTCCGCATCTATGTCGGCGAACACCCGGAAGTGGTGACAGACCGATTCAAGGCTGACATCTACGAAACAGCGCGTACCGTGGTGGCTTTGGAGGATCGGTTTATTGATCTGGTTTATTCCACTGGCACTAACGACGCTTTGACGGCGGAAGACACAAAGGCTTACGTGCGCTACGTGTGCGACTACCGGATGCAACAGCTTGGGCTTAAGCCACAATTCGGGGTCGCGTCTAATCCATTGCCGTGGATTGACGGGCTTCTGTCTAACACCTTCGGGAACTTCTTTGAAACCACTGTTGTGCAGTATTCAAAGGGTTCACTGATCGGCGATTGGGTTTACTGACAAACGGGGCTTAGGCCCCTAAAGGAGAGATATGCAGGTTAAGATTCTGGAAGAGGCCGGCTACGATCACGCGCTGCGCGGCATGGCGCTGAGTTATCACGATCGGGCTACGGATGTCGATGTGTGGTGGCAGGGGCAGCGGGAGAAGGGGCAGAAGCGCGCCCCGCTGCTTGCGCCGATGGACGGCGGGCACAATAAGTTTCTGCGCCAGTTGGAAATGTGGGTGGAGGTTGAAGCGCCGCGATGCTGGTGGTCCGAGTTTGATACCTACAAGGTCGGCACCACGGCTCAATCCGAGTCCACGATGCACACGCTTGGCAAGCGCCCGCCCACTAAAGCCGACTTCGAGGAAGGCACGCCGGATGTGATGATCGCCGCGTTTACAGCCTTTTGGCACGATTGGAAGGCCAAAGACAAACCGGATATTGCCGAGTTGAAATGCGCGCTTCCTGAGGGATTCCTTCAGCGCCGGGTGGTGACGATGAATTACGCCGTACTGCGCAACATCGTGCAGCAGCGGCAGACGCACAAGCTGCGCTACTGGCGGGACTTCTGCAATCAGATCGTTCCGCAGCTTCAGCACCCCGAGCTGTTCACGCTGGGATCGAAGATGTGATATAGTGTTCGCGTGGCTAGGAAGCTAGACCCAAAAAGGCGGCAAGTTCCACCGCCCTGCAACGCATTCAATTGGAGCCTTCAAGGAAACGAAGCAAATGAACATTTCTGTTTACTCTTTTACGCCATCGCTGCAGGCGCGTGCCGTCATGCGCGACGGTGAGCCGTGGTTTGTCGCCGCTGATGTGTGTGCCGCACTGGACTACAGCGATACCAGCATGACGGTGCGCCGGCTTGATGAGGATGAGCGGGGTACAAGCTCAATTTGTACCCCCTTTGGCGATCAGCAAATGCTGGTCATTAACGAGGCTGGTCTGTATAGCCTGATCCTTGGTAGCCGAAAGCCAGAAGCGAAGGCTTTTAAAAAGTGGGTGACTTCGGAGGTCTTGCCATCTATTCGAAAGACGGGAAGTTATGGGCAGCATGTCCCTAATTTGACCCATTCCTACACTGATGCAGTCGCGGGGGTCGAGGTTGTGGCGCGAATGTTGCGCATTGAGGGGTCGGCGGCTCTGGGAATGGTTCGGAAAGCCACGGAGATCACCGCGCCGCATCTGCTGCCAATACTGCCGGTCTACGCGATTGACGCGCCCACAGGCTCCGGCTCAGTCAGCAGCGAGGCGACGGACAGCCTGAGCGCGCTGATGAAGGCGCACGACATCAAGGGCACCGCAGCGTCCATGAATGTTCGCCTTGCTCTGGCGGGTTATCTGGAGCGCAAGACCCGTGAAGGCAAGTCTGGTAATAAGGAGTTTTGGTCGATCACTGGAGTAGGGCAGGAGTACGGCAAGAACCTGACAAGCCCTCAGAACCCGCGAGAAACGCAGCCGCATTGGTATCGTGCAAAGTTTCTCGAACTCATGGATGCAGTGAACAACAAGTAACTAGGCTAATCCATCTCTACCCGCTTCGGCGGGTTTTTGCTTTTGTATAATTAGATAATGAAGCGACTAACCCCGACCAAGCTTGAAAAACTGGAGGAATCTATTTCCGCCAGTCAGGGCCGGGGTGAGTCTGCTATTTTCGGGGTGTGTGACGATGCCCGCCAGCCTGTGAAGTTCCTGAAGCTGGTTAAGCAGGGTGATATTGTCACAGCGGCTGAATGTGAGGGGCCGGCTGAAATCCTGATTCCAAAGCGCCTAGAAAAACTGCTGTATTACAAACGGCGCAAGGTGGTCTATGGTGGGCGGGGCTCGGGCAAAACCCGGTCCGCAGTCTCGATATTGCTTGAGCGCGCAAGATTCACGGATGAGCGGTTTCTTTGCCTGCGTGAAATCATGAAGTCGCTGGATGAATCTTCTTATCAGGAGATTAAAGACGCCATATCGGCCCGTGACCTTGACGATCAGTTTAAGCCGACAGATTCAAAGATCCGAAGCCTTGAAACCAATAGCTCATTCGGTTTTGAGGGTATGTTTCGGAATCAGACAAAGCTTAAGGGTTACGCGGGCGCTTCTGTGGCGTGGGTGGATGAGGCTGAGAATGTTTCGCGCTATTCTTGGAACATCCTTGATCCAACCATCCGAAAGCCCGGCTCTGAAATTTGGGTGACTTTCAACCCAAATAAAGAGCAGGATGCCACATGGTCGGATTATGTCGCGCCATACGCCGAAAAAATGGTGGATGGGGTATATGAAGACGATGAGACGCTAATCATCGAATGTAATTGGCGTCACAATCCCTGGCTAACCGATGAACTCCGCATGGAGAAAGATCGCATGGCCCGGATTGACCCAGACCGCTATATGTGGATTTGGGAGGGTAAATTCCGCAAGTCGTCTAGCGAGCAGGTCTTTAATGGTAAATGGCGGGTTGCCGAGTTTGAGCCGGGTAAGTTCTGGGATGGTCCTTACTTCGGGGCAGACTTTGGTTTCTCGCAAGATCCGTCTACGCTGGTCAAGGTCTGGATTCACGATAAGCGCCTGTATATCGAGCACGAGGCTTATAAGGTCGGGGTAGAGCTTGACCATATGCCGGCCTTCTACGAACGAATTCCTGGCTCGCGGGATTACAAAATCCGGGGCGACTGCGCGCGACCTGAAACGATTAGTTATCTTGCTCGCCAAGGTTTCCAGATTGAGGCGGCGCCAAAGTGGTCGGGGTCGGTGGAGGATGGCATCACTTACATGAGAAGCTTTGAGGAAATCGTAGTGCATCCTCGCTGTGAAAACACGATGAAGGAAATGGCGCTTTACTCTTACAAAGTTGACAGGAACACGGGTGATATACTCACGGATATTGTGCCGGGATGGGATCATTTGTGTGATTCCATTAGGTATTCGCTTGCGCCAATGATTCAAAGGGGCGGGGTAATCGGTTTATGGGAAAGGCTTGGTAATGGTTAAGCGAGTAACGCGGCGTCCTCGCCCTGTTCAGGATTCGGCGCCCTCGCTGGATTCTTTTGTCAACTTCGCGCATAAGCTCGGGGTGGGGGCGGATAATGCCCTGTCGTCGGCATCGTATGGTTTTAACCCGATCACGCGCGATAGAACTCTGCTGGAATATATCCATCGGGGTTCATGGATTGGAGGTGTAGCGGTTGATCTGATCGCCGATGACATGACGAAGGCGGGTATCGAGTACCTGACTGAGATGGCCCCCGAGGACATCGGAGTGATTGATCGTGTTGTTGCGTCTATTGGCATCTGGTCGCAAATCAATGCCGTGGTGAAATGGGGTTCGCTGTACGGTGGAGCTATCGGCGTGGCGATGATTGACGGACAAGACGTGTCTACGCCGCTGAGGATGGAGACGGTCGCCGAAGGGATGTTTAAGGGTATCCTTGTTTTTGATCGTTGGAGCGTGACGCCCGATCAATCGGAGATTATCGAGGACATGGGCCCGGATATTGGCAAGCCCATGTATTACCGTGTTGAGGCGAATGCCCCAGCGCTGCGCGGTCAGAAAATCCACCAATCCCGCGTGCTGTTCCGGTATCTCGGCGTTGAGCTGCCCCATACTCAGGCTCAGGTTGAAAACGGGTGGGGTCTGTCGGTTATTGAGCGGCTTTACGACCGGATGATTGCGTTTGATTCCGCCACGACTGGCGCCGCGCAGCTTGTCTATAAGTCGCACCTGCAGACCTTGAGCGTGGAGGATCTTCGGCAGGTGGTGGCGGCTGGGGGAAAGCCGATGGAGGGCCTAACCGCATACGTGAACATGATGCGCCGATTTCGGACTAACGAAGGGTTTACCGTCATTGATTCGAAGGACTCGATTCAGACGGATCAACATTCGGCTTTTGGCGGGCTGTCAGACGTTTTGATGCAGTTTGGGCAGCAGATATCGGGGGCACTGCAAATCCCGCTCGTGCGGCTGTTCGGGCAGTCTCCTGCGGGCCTGAGTGCGTCGGGAGAGTCTGATATTCGGACTTACTACGACCGCATTAAGTCGCTGCAAGAAAAACACCTACTGAGGGGCGTTCAGGCAACATGGAAGATTCTTGCCCGTTCGTGCGGCGTTACTCTGCCTGACGAATTCACGGTTGGATTCCGTTCGCTTTGGGATTTGTCGGACACTGAAAAATCCACGATTGCGCAGGCTATTTCGATGACCGTGGTTCAGGCTCGTGATGCTGGTCTCGTCTCGGATAAGATCGCGATGCGTGAACTGCGCCAGTCGTCGCGCAAGACGGGGGTTTTTACTAATATCACGGAAGAGGATATTGAGGCGGCCGATGACACTCTAGGCCCGCCTCCTGGCGAGCTAGAGCCCGATCCGACGGCACCGGAAACCGTGTGGCAGGGCGAGCCGATGTCAGGCCCCGAATTGACCGATGGCGATCAATAAGAAAGAGGCGCAAGCCCTTTTCACGGCGGGGCGAAAGACTGAGGCGATGTATTCACGCCAGCTTCGATCCCTGGCTCGGGAAATCGGCAGGCTGATTCGTGGTTTTGACCTGAAGGCTAAACCGGGGGACGCCGCGAAGCTGGAAAAGGTACTACGGTCTTACGCCGACACCATTGACCCGTGGGCGCGCTCTGTAGCCGAAAAGATCGTGCGGGACGTAGAGCGGCGAGACTATCGCATGTGGAGGAAAATCTCACAGGAAATCGGGCGGGAGCTGCATAAGGAAATTGAGCAGGCGCCGACCGGCCACGCCATGCAAAAGCTAATGGCTGATCAGGTTGATCTGATTAAATCAATCCCCCTGCAAGCGGCGCAGCGAGTCCACGAGACGGCTATTAAAAGTGTTTCGGAAGGCTGGCGGCCGGATCAATTGATGAAGGAGATTCTGGCTACTGAGGGGGTTTCTGAATCTCGCGCGCGATTGATTGCGCGTACTGAGATTTCGCGGGCTCATGCAACGATCACACAAGCTCGATCGCAGTTCGCCGGATCAACTCACTATATCTGGGTTACTAGCCATGATACTGATGTGAGATCAGGACATAAGGAAATGGATGGTAAGGTTTGCGAATGGGCAAACCCGCCAGAGGTAGACGAGGGCGGGCGTATAATGCGGCATCATCCCGGTGAAATTTGGAATTGCCGGTGTTTTGCAAAGCCGATACTGCCTGAACTATGACATTGCCGACCGCTCAAATTACCGCTAGAGTTCTTTCCCCGACGGGTTCGCCTATTGTTGGGGCTGTCATGATCGCAGAATTGACGGTTGACGATGTTTATCAGGGCACGATTGTCCCAAAGGTGGTGCGAGCTTATTCCAATACGTCTGGCGACTTGTCAATCAATCTTTTTCCTAATGCTCTAGGAATTAACGCGAGCGCGTACAACATCCGTATTCAGCATCGTAGTTTTGGCTCCGTGGATTATGATTCAATTGTCGTCCCAAATGTGACGCTGGTTTCTCTGGAGTCGCTGCTGGGTGGGGTGGCGCCACCGGCTTGAGTGCGCCTTCTTCAGTTGTCGGGCGTTGGCGGTTAATTGGGTTTTCTGAAGTTGTTTTATAGGGGTGTTTGATGGTCAAAAAGGTTGCGCCGATTGTCGGCATATTCAATGAAGACGGCACGGTTAATGCAGTCGCACAGGACGGGCTGGGGGTGATTGGTCCTATTACTGCCCTTGGAGGCGGCGGGGCGGCGGCTAATATTACGGCCAGCCAGATTTCCGATGCCCCGGCGGCGGGGCGCGCGATTCTG